>WOR8_10001192_pt1 | contig 26366 bp, 23 predicted proteins | sample DeeMarSeWOR38_10_FD_19890 | JGI IMG/M metagenome (IMG submission 19890) | reverse complement strand
TGAACGCGCAGGAAATATTTCCTTCATCGTACAACATTTTAGCATACTTATATCTCAATTCATTTAGCTCCAATTCATTTTTACCTTTCCAGTGCGGTCTGCCTTGTTTGCTGTCAATGTGGAATGTAAAACCAAATACTCCGGCTTTTTTCAATTCTTTCAATAGTTCCTTTGTTAATGCCAATCCGTTTGTATTAATTATTGGCTTCATATCTCTTTTCTTAACTTCTTTAACTATTTCAATGATATCCGGATGAGTTAGAGGATCACCACCCGCAATCGAAACACCATCGGCGTTTCTTAATTTTACAAATACATCAAGATCATCTTTTATTTGCTCTAAAGTTTTGTGTCCCTCTTTTTCATTTAACCTGTAGCAGCCTTCACAATAAAGATTGCACTTGGAAGTTGGTTCGAGCCAGGAAATTGAATTATCAGTTAAGTTCCAGGGAAGGCGATAGTAGTCTAAATGATTTAATGAGTTGGTATTCATTTTCTCTCCAGGTAAAACAATAATTAAAATGTCAAAATTTAACCTTTAAACTTAAATTTATTTATAACTTAAGACAATGGTAATTTATTATATTCGCTTGCTATCTGTTTATAATTGATAAAAGTATAATGAATAGATTTTATAATATTTCTTTTATTTGACCTCAGTATTATAATACAGGGGTAACAGCCTATTATTGATTTCCGAATGTTTTTTAACTACATTTCAATTGAATTTTGAATTAAGAGCAGGCAATGAAATTTGTCCTTTGCATATTATTTACAATTCTCTTCTCACTTCAAACGGCTTTTTCTCAAAAGCAAAATGTAGTAGTTATTAATGCCGACTGTGCAATTCATCCTGCCTGCGCCGATTACATTAATTCAGGGTTAGAAAAAGCAATCGAAGAAAATGCTGAATGCCTTATCATTAAACTGAATACTCCGGGAGGTTTGTTGAAATCAACCCGTGTAATTGTGACCGATATTTTGGAATCTAAGGTTCCGGTTGTCGTGTATGTTTCACCGTCCGGTTCACAGTCTGCTTCTGCGGGAGTTTTCATAACTCTGGCAGGGCATATCGCAGCAATGTCACCGGGCACAAACATTGGCGCTGCACATCCTGTTTCACTCCAGGGAACACAAGATACCGTAATGATGGAAAAAGCCACAAACGATGCTGCGGCCTTTATCAGAACAATAAGTGAGAAAAGAAAAAGAAATATTCAATGGGCTGAGGATGCTGTCAGAAAAAGTTTATCCATCACTGAAACTGAGGCATTGGATTTAAATGTAATTGATATTATAGCAAAAGATATTGATGATCTTTTGTCTCAGATTAATGGGATGGAAGTTGAAACCGTTTCAGGCAAACAAATTTTACAAACAGAGGATGCTCAAATAATTGAAGTTGAAATGACACTCGCACAAAAATTGTTGAGCATTCTAAGTGATCCTAATCTTGCATACATTCTTTTAATGCTCGGTATTTATGGTTTATTTTTTGAACTTTATAATCCCGGGGCGATTTTCCCTGGAGTAATCGGAGGTATCTGTATTATACTAGCTTTCTATTCAATGCATACACTTCCTGTTAATTATGCCGGCTTAGCACTAATAATATTTGCGGTTATTCTCTTTCTTCTCGAGATTAAAGTTGTCAGCCATGGAGTGTTAACAATTGGCGGAATAATTTCATTACTGTTAGGCTCGATGATGTTAATTGATGAGGATTCTGTTTTAGAAGCAATGGAGATATCAATGGAACTGATAATTCTTGTTGTAGTTTTAACGGCAGCTTTCTTTTTATTTGCGATCACATTTGGAATTAAAGCTCAAAGGAAAAAACCGGTAACCGGTTCAGAGGGTATCGTAGGGGAAATTGGAACGGCGATATCCAACCTTAAACTTTCCGGTAAAGTTAAAGTGCATGGTGAAATCTGGGATGCAAAATGTATTGATGAAGAGATTAAAAAAGGAGATGAAGTTGAAGTGGTATCGGTTCATCATCTCAAGTTAATTGTTAAAAAGAAAAAATAAATTTTTCCCCTAATAATCGGAGGAAGCTATGGAAGGTTTTACACCATACTTAGGAATTATAATTACATTTGTTGCTATTGTACTTGCAAGTGCAATCAGAGTTTTGCGAGAATACGAAAGGGCAGTGGTTTTCAGACTGGGAAGGTTAATTGGTTCAAAGGGACCGGGACTGATTTTACTTATTCCTGTTATTGATCGAATGGTACGTGTAAGTCTGCGAACCATTGTAATGGATGTACCGGAACAGGATGTAATAACAAAAGATAATGTGTCACTTAAAGTAAATGCAGTGGTTTACTTTAGAGTTGTACAGGCTGAAAAAGCAATTGTGGAAGTTGAAAGATATCTCGAAGCAACTTCGCAGTTATCTCAAACAACCTTACGAAGTGTTTTAGGACAATCGCAGCTCGATGAAATTCTCGCAGAGAGAGATAAAATAAATGTAAAGCTTCAGCAAATTATAGACAGCCAGACAGATCCCTGGGGAATAAAGGTTTCTACAGTTGAAGTTAAACATGTGGATCTTCCACCTGAGATGCAGCGTGCGATGGCAAAACAAGCAGAAGCGGAGAGGGAACGAAGAGCAAAAGTTATACACGCTGAGGGTGAATTCCAGGCGAGCAAGAAATTAAAAGAAGCTGCTGATATAATTGCTACGGAACCAACTGCACTTCAATTAAGATTTTTACAGACTCTAACCGAAGTGGCTTCTGAAAAAAACTCGACTACAATTTTTCCGGTACCAATTGATTTGCTCAAGCCGTTTATTAAAAATTCTGAAAAGTAGGGAATGGAATCCCGTCTATTCCGTTTTTGTTCTTTCGGATCGGACAGGAGATCGATCCCAACATCTTTCGTTTTTTAAGATCTGATAGGAATCCGATCCCTGTATTTCAATTATTTGTGATTAATAAAATCGTAGAAAATTAAATATTATCGTTATAATTTTACATACGATAATCAATTATCAATTGAAGGTAAAAAATGAAGAGACAATTTATTCTGATTTTATTCGCATTATTTCCTTCTTTAATTCTTTCACAAAGTGATTTTGGAGTTGGTACAAATTTAAATGTAAGCATTCCGGTTAGTGAATTTGATGGCTTTTATCATACAGGTTATGGCGGTGATGTACATTTCCTCTATCATTTAGGAAACCAGGCAATTTTTTCATTTACAGTTGGCTATAATATGTGGAATCTTGATGTAGACGAATTTAATAAGAGAGTATCTGAAGCCGGATTCAATGGAAGCTTCGATCTGGATTCTGACTTCAAAATAATTCCTGTTTTATTAGGAATTAAATGGCTTTTAGCACAGGGCAAAAAGAGCACTCTGTATGTTTCATTTAAGGGTGGAATTTACAATTATAGCTTTTCACTTAAAGGAACGGCAAACCTTACAATTCCGGGAGGTAATTCAATTCCTGTCGAAATTCCGGAAATCAAAGAAAGCGGAACCGAATCAATGTTAGTTCTGGGTTTAGGTTATTTGTTTAAGCTAAGTAAGCATTGGTATTTCGATTTCAAAGGCAACTATAATGTATTAACAAATGCATTTGCTGTTAACGAACCTGTCAATCCGGATGATCCGAATGCTGTCTATGGGATTAAAGGAACGTTGCAGTTCGTTACTATTTTAGCCGGAATTAATTACAGGTTTTAAACTATCTTTTTATGTTTGGAATATATTTTGAAGTAAATGCTTGTTATGTCTAAATTTTTGGATAAATAATGTCTATTTGGATGAATAGTACTCTTTTTGTTTCATTTTTATTTTTTTGTATATCATTTTGTTTCAGGATATCCGCACAAAACAATCAATCAGACTCTTCCGATTTGGGGAAACTTTATGTAACAACATGGGCAGATAACAAGCAATCTGCTTTTTCTTTTTCTTTTGATGATGGATTTATTTCGCAATACGATAACGTAAGAAATATTTTAAATCACAATAACTTTACTGCCACATATTTTATTCTCCCGCCGTTTTTAACCGATACTTTGCCCGGTATCTGGCGTTATGGAACCTGGCCGATGTTTTTAGAGATGCACAATGAAGATTTTGAACTGGCATCTCATTCGTTAAATCATCCGGATTTAACACAATTAGCCGTTGGAGATACTTTAACACCGGGTACAATTCACTATGAATTGTATCATTCAAAGAAAATGATAAACGAAAAAACACAAAATAATGATTGCATTTCTTTTGCTTATCCTTTTGCAATTCATAATGATTTAATTGATTCATTAACAAGCCTGTACTATGAATGCTCGCGTGAAGTTGGAGGTGTGCCAAATCCAACATCAATAGAGGGAATGGACTGGTTTAAATTAAAATCGTATCATGTTGAATTTGATTTGCCCAGAGATTCTCTGGTAAATGATCTTGATGAACTTTACGATTTGATTAATTGGATCGATAACTCAATTACAAACGGAACATGGGGAATTCAACTTGCACATGAAGTCGTTCCGTTTGACCAAATAAATGATCTGCTGAACGAAGGTGCTTATCATCCAATCGCAAACGAGTGGTTAATTCTTTTAACTGATTGGTTAAAAGGGAAGAGCGATGCAGGCGAAATCTGGATCGAGACAATTGGAAATGTAACAAAGTATATTAAAGAGCGGGATAACCATTCATATCAGATTATTTCACAGTCGGATCTTAAAATAGAAATTGAATTAATGGATTCACTTTATGATGATATTTATAATTATCCGCTTTCAGCACTTATTTCAGTTCCGGAGAAATGGAACTTTGTTTTAATTGAGCAGGGGAACAAAACAGAAGTATTAGAATCCTTCAATGCAGATTCAATGCAGCTTGTTCTGGCAAATGTAATTCCTGATGGAGGAATAATTGTGTTAACGAATTTCGATCCTAATTACGTAGCCGAGCAGGAAAATATACCGGAAGGATTTATTCTTTATCAAAACTATCCGAATCCTTTTAATCCAAGTACAACTATCAAATTTCAAATTTCGAATTTCGAATTTGTAATTTTAAAAATCTATGATGTGTTAGGTAATGAGGTTGCAACTCTTGTAAATGAAGAACTCCCCCCAGGCACCTATGAAATTGAATTTAATGTAGCCCAGATTAGTAATCTGGGATTACCCAGTGGAACTTATTTCTACATATTACGGTCAGGCGGAAATTACCTTTCAAAGAAAATGATTTTGCTTAAATAATTAATACTTTCATTAGTAAGAATACCGGCAGAAATAGAATTCTATTCATTTGAAAAGAATGAATAATTGAATAAGTTTGGATTCAAATTCATTCATTTCAAAATAAGACTTACTTCTGATGAAAAAATTCCTCCTAACATTATCCTTATTACTTTTTCTTTCAATTAATTTATTTTCTCAAAGTAAATTCAATGCTGGTGCTTCATTTAATTTAGGTTTCCCGGTTGGATCATTTTCTGATATAGCAAAAACAGGTATCGGTGGATCTTTGATCGGTGAATATGCAGTAAACAGTCAGGTGTCAATTACACTTTCTTTATCCTATCAAAATTTCCCCGGTGATTTTAATAAGTTTGCCGTGGGTGGTAAAACCTACGATGTATCGGTTAATTCCATTCCACTGCTTGTGGGTGCCCGTTATTATTTTAACGAAAATCTTTTCGGAATAATTGAATCGGGCCTTCATTTTTTCAGGGTCAGTGCCGATGTTTCGGATATTTACAATAAAGAAAAACTTTCAACTGATTTTGAAACAAAATTCGGTGCGGATGCAGGTGCAGGATTTCGCTATCAGCTTGCTGAGGGATCAGTATTTGAATTGAGCAGTGTTTTTAACTATGTAACGGATGATCTTAATTCAATCTCTATACGAGCAGCAGTTCTTATTTTGTTGGATAAATTATAGGATTAATTATGAAAAAATTAATTGTCCTGATTTACTTTTTCCTGTTTTCCATTTTCAATCTTGCTCAGGAAAATGTTTGGGGAATTACAGCTTATGGCGGAACAGCAATACCTACCGGTGGGTTTGCTGATATTTACAACAGCGGATACACATTCAGCGGGGGAGCAATTTATTCATTTAAATTCAATACCCGGATAGCAGTTGTACTTGGTTATACGCGTTGGGCTTTAGATGAATCTGCATTCAATAACGCGTTACCTGACTCATTAAATATTTCCTATAAAGGAGAAGCACCGGTAAGAGTAATTCCTTTGTTGCTTCAGGTTAAGTGGTTCGGAACCAGTGAAGGAGTCAAACCTTATGCTTTAATTGAGGGTGGATTTTATTTTATAAAATCTGAATTTAATGGTGAAGTTTCTCAGGCAGATACATTAGCTGGAAATATTTCAGGATCCAATTCAAGTACTAACACAGGTATTACCTTGGGATTAGGATTGAGCTTCGATCTCCTTAATAATGTCGAACTGGATGTTGCAGGCAGGTATCATATCGTGTCTTTAAATAACAGTTATAATTTTGTCCCGGTTAATCTGGGCAGTACAATCTCGTCCGATCAATATTGGTCCGTTACTGCAGGATTAAACATTATTCTTATTGAATAATTTATTCAAAATCAGTCACATACATTTGCACAATAAAAATTTAATATGAAGTCAATTTATAACATTTTATTCCTGATTATCACAATTACTGCAGCGACTTATTCACAACCAAATATGGTGCAAGCATTACAAAAGGGAGGATGGACCGGTGGATTAGCCGGATGGGTTGGCTGGGAAAATTATAAAACTGATGTAAATCTTGGTGATCGATCAGAGGTGGCAAAAGTCGATGGCTTTAATTTTATTTTCAGTTCAAGAAACGGCAGCATAGTTGAAACTAACGGTGTTTTTGGATTCGATTTTCAGTGGCGTGAAAAAACCCGAACCACCAAACCGGATCCTAATCCGGAAGAATATGAAAAAGAAAGAGTCTGGTTTCTGGGACTTTGGGCGCGTTACTACTTTCGTCTTGGTGGAAACTTTGCTTTTTTTATTGAAGGATCAGGCGGTTATGCAGTATTCAATCAGGTTAATGAAATTGTAACTACTGAAGAACAATCTGCAATAAAAGTTGAAAGTTCTGCCAATGGGTTTGCTTATAACGGAGGTGTGGGCTTATCACATTTTATTTCATCTAATGCTGCATTCGAAATTACCGGAAGATGGGAGGGAGGTAGTTTGAATGGAGATAAAATTTATCCTTCAGGATCAAAAAACGATTTTAATATAAAACTAGGAAATTTTTTTATTCTATTCGGATTTCAAATTTATCTAAGGTAATAAATTCTAAATAGCTATTTTTTAATGCAAAAGACCGCCTGAAAGCGGTCTTTGTTGCATACCCTCACCACTAAATATCACACAATAAATAAAGGAGTTATTTAACTAAATCTTCAATTTCAGATTTTGATTTTAATATGCTGAGGAGTGACGTGGTAATGTAAAGAAGCACACCGCCTACAATTATTCCAAAAAAAATGTAAAGTGTCATAACACCCTCTAATAAGTTTAAGTATGCATTATCATACCCAACGTTTGTGCCAAATTGTATAATAGGAAATATTGATTAAAAAAACTTTTTTTATGCGGTTTTGAGCCCAATTTTGTATCTAATTGATATTCAAATCTATAGTTGTCTAAATTTGAAATCGTATTTTTTGAGTATTAAAGTTCTTAATATGGGGGAGGAAGTATCAGTGCTAGTTGCGGTGGAAAACGATAGGGATTCCGTTATAGAAATAAATTCGTCCAAATTGTTCACTAATCCAGTAAAGAGGTGTTTTATTAAGTGAATGATCTTCCTTAATGTTCATTCTTACAATATCCGGACGTTCATCAACCTTAATTATGCTGTTACAAAACTGTTCAGGTGAAATACAGCTTTCATCGTCGAGCTCAACATCCAGCACTTTTTGATGTTTGATAATAACATCTTTAATTGAAACAGATTTTATAGTTCTCAGTTTGTATGTCAGTGTAACTTCGAATTTTCTCATTTCGAGTTAAATATACTATATTAATTTTATAATAACACCTTTTAATTTTCTATCCGGACGATTTGATAAAGATTTTACTCTCTTTCAATTTCAACGCCGAGCCACTCTTCCAAAGTTGTATAAATTTTTTCCAGTTCCTCTCCATTAAAGCTTTTTATTCTTGTTCGATGTGAACCTTTCTCTTTCACCATCTTAACAGCGTTGGTTTCCCCCGTTAATTCTATTGCAGTTGCAGACCATGTATCGTATTCGCCGTAGATGTAAAGCATATTATTTCCCTTTTTCTGAAGCCAGGTGTTTACAGCCTGCATCATTCCGCAATTAAATATTGGATTGCTGCTTTTCGGAATAAATATTTTACTGGTTGGTTCTTTTACTTGATTTAGTAAATCTTTTAATTCGGAAATATCATACCCGTAATAACCGATTTCCGAATATGCCTGGTAAAAAAATGAATTGTACTTTGTTACATCACTATCAGAAAAATATGAAAATAATGAGCCCAATTTTAAATGATTAAAGAGTTCTTCATTTGATGAATTAGTATTCGGAATTTCATCGCAGGAAGTTTTTTGCCACTGCCAGAATGCAAAACCGTATTCAAGAACAACATATTCAAATATAAATTCGCTACTGCCCAGGGAATAAGTATAACCCGATTTTTCCGAATCCTCAATAAACATGTGAATAAGCTGGTCTTTTCTTTTTAACACTTCTCTCTGGAATTCAATCATTTTTTCTCGACATTCCTCAGATCCCACATTATCAAGAAAATGATATATCCTTGGATCTTCTACTGCAAGATTTAAAGGTGCAACATAGCAGACTGAGGCATCTGCATCTTCGGGGAAAAAGTATTTATGATACATCGTAGTCTGTCCACCTTTACTAATACCGGTGGTAATCCATTTACTATTATAAATCCCTTTCATAGTTTCAATTATTTTATGATGATCATTTGCTGATTGCTCGATGGTTAAATATTTCCATTCTGCATTTTCGGGATAAGATTCACCGAAGTAACGGTGCTCGACAATAATTTTATTGCATTTTAATATTTCAGAAAGCTCGTTTGGTCTGTTGTAATCAATATTATAGCCATCAAGTTCAATTACCATGGGAAGAGATTCATCAATATGTGACAAATAAAATTTTTGGCTGAATTGTTTACCGTCAGGATTAAAGTGATCAACCGGCTGCCTGATTAATACTTTGAAAGCTTCGACATAACCTGAATCATGTTCAATTTTCTCAATAGAAACAATTCCCGGTAATTGGGTTATTCTATTTTCCAAATCACTTTGGGCAAAAAGTATTGATCTTGAAATGAGGATAAATGAAATGAATATTATATGTTTTGTACTCATTGAAATACCTGACTGTTTATTAAGACTTTTTTTGGTTTAAAAAGATATGATTGTGAAATTATCATTCCTGTAAGCATTAACCCGCAACCAATAATTCCCCTTAGTGGAATCGTTTCGTATAAAATAATCCAGCCGCCGATAACAGCAAAAACTGATTCAAGACTCATAATTATTGCAGCATTTGCCGGATGCGCTTCTTTTTGTGCAATTACCTGCAGTGTAAATGCAATTCCCGCGGAAAAAATTCCTGCGTATAAAATGGGGATAATAGCAAGGTATAAATTATTTAAAATAACATTTTCAGTGATTAACGCAGAAATAAAACTTAAGAGTGCACAGATGAAAAATTGCAAAAATGCTAATTGAATTGAATCTGTTTTATTTGAAAAAAAACCTATTACTAAAATTTGTCCCGCCCAAAAAAATGCAGCAGAAAAAACAAGTATATCTCCGATATTTATTTTAAAGTTTTCAGTTACGCTGAGGAGATATAATCCCACTATCGCTACCCCCGCACCAAGCCAGGTTAAAAAGGATGTTTTTTGTTTTATAAATAATCCTAAGATGGGCACGAGAATAATATAAAAACCTGTAATGAAACCACCTTTACCTGCAGTTGTATAGACCATTCCAGTTTGCTGCAATGTTGCACCTAAAAATAAGAATAAGCCTGCTGCAAAACCTCCGTTCAACAAAGTTCTATTGTTAAGCGAAATAATCTGTGACCGGCTGAATTTTCTTCTTTTATTGATGAGTAAAAGTGGAACAAGAGATAAGCTGCCCAAAGTAAATCGTGCTGTATTAAAAGTAAACGGACCAAGATATTCCATGCCTGCACGTTGAGCTACAAAAGCAAAACCCCAAATTATGGCAGTAATCAGTAAAAGTAGATTAGCTTTCATTAAATAATTATTATTTGGAATGATTCCATTTTTATTAAGTTATCATTTTTTTGAATCTATGTAGGGAATGGACTTCTGTCCATTCCTTTTTTTTGCGGATCGATCAGGAGATCGATCCCTGCATTATATTTTTTGATGAAAATGAAGACCTTTTCGTTCCATTATTTGCGGATCGATCAGGAGATCGATCCCTACATTTCCAAATTTTGTGGATAATTCTTCTCTATCTCCCATCTTAGTGGATTATCTTCGATATATTTTCGGATTAGATATAATTCTTTTTCATTCCGAATTATTCTATCATAAAATGATTTCTGCCATTCAAATCTAACTTTATTATTCAACATTTCTCTTATTTTCTTTGTGAAATAGGATTTAAATTTTCCTACCACATCAGATAACGTAATGATTCTCTTAAACTCAGGATTACCTTTATCCAAATATTTGTCAATAATAATTATTAGGTGAATGTGATCAGGTATAATTATATAATAGTCTAATTCAATGTTATAATACTTGGGAAGATTATTCAGAATATCATCAACAATTTTTCCGTATTTTGTAAGAACAACTTTTGATTCGATAATATTTGAGAATAGATTTTTTCTATCCTTCAAACAAATAGTTACAAAATAAAAACCAAATGTTGAATAATCATATTCCTTTAAGCGTGTATTTTTTCTTTGAGGAAGTTTTTTCATTATTTTAACAAATTGTAGGGAATGGACTCCTGTCCATTCCTTTTTTTTGCGGATCGGACTGGAGTCCGATCCCTACATTATATTTTTTGATGAAAATGAAGACCTTTTCAATCCATTATTTGCGGATCGATCAGGAGATCGATCCCTGCATTATTTTTTTTAATGCACTAATACAAGCATCAATATTTTCATTGTTGGAAGAGTATCCCATCAAACCTATTCGCCAGACTTTACCTGCAAGATCACCCAGACCCGCACCAATTTCAATATTATAATCCTCGAGTAAAGATTTACGAATGCTTGCTTCATCAATCCCATCGGGTATTTTAACACAAGTAAGCTGCGGTAATCTTTCATTTTCTTTTACAAATGCCTTTAAGCCAATATTCTCTAATTCGCAGACAAGCTTTTCACCATTTTTTTTATGTCTAATCCAGGAATTTTCAATCCCTTCTTCCTTTAGCAAAAGTAAAGATTCGTGTAAAGCATAAATAGAATTTATCGGTGCAGTATGATGATAGGCTCTTTTAACATTCCCACCCCAATAACCTAGAACAAGATTTAGATCCATAAACCAGCTTTGGACTTGTGTTTTTCTTTTTTTTATAAATTCTACTGCACGATCACTAAATGTGATAGGGGAGAGACCGGGTGGGCAGGAGAGGCATTTTTGGGAGCCCGAATATGCGGCATCAATTTTCCATTCATCAATCTTTAAAGGAATACCTCCCAGCGACGTAACAGTATCAGCAATCACCAGACAATCGTATTTATGTGAAGTTTCTGCTAAGGTTTTTATATCTGATTTTGCTCCGGTTGAAGTTTCTGCATGCACAAAAGCGCATAAACTAATTTTTTTAAATTTCTTTAATGCTTCTTCAAACTTTTCAGGATCAATTGCACTTCCCCATGGCGAATTTAAAACGATCGGCTCTGCGCCGCATCTTTCAACTATGCTCTTCATCCTTCCGCCAAAAACTCCATTAATGCATACCAGAACTTTTGAGCCTGGCTCAATAAGATTAACTAAACAGGTTTCCATGCCCACTGAACCGGGAGCTGAAACTGCAAATGTAACTTCATTATTTGTCTGGAAGGCATATTTCAAGAGCTCCTTAATTTCATCCATCAGCTCAATAAATTTTGGATCCAGATGACCAATTGTCGGACGCGCCATCGCTTCAAGCACTCGTGGGTGAACATTTGAGGGACCGGGTCCCATTAATATTCTGTCCGGAGGTGAAAAAGGTTTCATTTAATCCCTCTGTTGAATAAGTGATGCATTGGTTAATATTTGCTTCAATATATTATTTTTATTTTCATCCAGAGGTTTAAGGGGTGATCTCGGGTTGCCGCCGTAATAGCCAACCATATCCATCGCAGCTTTTAAGCCCGCTACTCCATAAGTCGATGTAATAGCCTGATTAACAGGAATCAATGTTGATTGCAAGTTTTCAGCTTCCAATAGATTTCCATCATTATACAATTTGAAAATACTAATACATTCCGCGGGGGCTACATTAGCCAGAGCAAGCACACCACCTTTGGCACCCTCTATTAATGCCGGAAGAAGAACTGATCCCGTGCCAGCAAGTACTGCAAAATCTTTTGGAACATTTTTTATTGTCTGTCTTATTTCCTCCAGGTTTGTCGTACTGTTTTTAATGCCGATTATGTTAGGATGTTCAGAAAGTAGAGCTATTGTTTCAATACTTATATTAACACCCGTAAACTTTGTTACATTATAAATAATTATCGGGATTTTAACCGCATCAGCAACTTTAGTGTAATAGTCAATAAATACCTGATGAGTCATTTCATTCTTAAAAAAATGAGGTGTAATTATAAGTGCAAAATCCGCACCTTCAATTGCTGCTAAGTTTGTTAATTCAATTGTTCCCTTTATTGATTCTGATCCCGTACCTGCAATTAATTGCTTATCAGTTAATGCGTGCTCCCTAACCTTGCGGAAAAGTTTCAGTTTTTCATCATTGGAGAGAAATACTGCCTCACCATTTGAACCACCAACAACATAACCACTCAAATTAAATTTATTGTACCTGTTAATATTTAAAATTAAATTTTGGTATGAGACTTTATCATTCTTGAAGGGTGTGGTAATAGCCGGATAAATTGCTTTTAATGATTTCATTTAATTTATTATAAAATAATAGTTAAGCCTTTTAATTGAATATATTTTTTAATACAAAGCCAATATTTGCAGGTCTCTCTGCCAATCTTCGCATATACCAAGGGTACCATTGTTCACCATAGCTTATCAATGTTCTTACTTTATAACCTGCTGATGACAGTCTATGTTGCTCGGCAGTTTTAATTCCAAAGAGCATTTGAAATTCAACTTTATTGTTTTCGAAGCTTAATTTTTGTGCTTCAATTTTAATTTGCTCCTGAATTTGAAGATCATGTGTAGCAAATGCTGTTCGAATATTTTTTACAACTGCATTGTTCAAAAGATATTTTGAAATTAAAATATAATTATTGTTAACGTCTTGCATTTTTTTAAAGGCAATTGATTCCGGCTCTTTATAGGCACCTTTTACAAGTCGTATCCAGGGGTGAATATCGATCATATTTTTAATATCATCCAAAGTCCGGTAAAGATAAGCCTGCAAACACAATCCTACATTATCATAATTTTCTTTTATTTTTTTATAGATCTCTATTGTTTTATCAACATAACTGCTGTCTTCAATATCAATAAAAACATTGTTATTAAGGATTTTTGCTTTTTCTGTTATTTTTGAAAGGAATTCAATTGTATAATCGAAGGATAAATCAAATCCTATATTTGTAAGCTTAAGTGATACTTCTATATCCAGGTTTTCACTTTTAATTTTATCAAGCAAATTAAGATAGTGCCTAGTATTTATTTCGGCTTCATCAATAGTTGTAGTGTTTTCACCCAGATGAGTAAAAGTGGTCAGGATATTATGTTCATTTAATTTTTTTGCTGCAAATATTGCTTCATAATCAGAAGTACCGGGCATAAATTTTTTTACTGCTTTTTGCACAAACTTCATCTTGGGGACATGGTTTTTTAACCATTCATTTCTGGAAGCCCTCAGTAATGTGTTTCTTCCAATGCCCATAATTTTTACTTAATTAATATTAATTGTTTTTGTGGGGTGGATAACCAATCTGCTCCCGTTTTTGTTACCACTACCATTTCTTCAACTGTTACGATGCCCTTGTTTTTTACACTGAGCCGGGGTTCAATCGTAAAAACCATGTTTTCCTCTAAAAGCTGAAATGGTTTCTGTGCATATTTTTCCCAAGGGGGACCAAGAAGTGCAGTGCCGTCGTGTGAAAATCTTCCAACCTGATGACCGAGTCCATGAGGAAATTCTTCATAACCATTTTTAACGACAATTTTTCTTGCAATTGCGTCGACTTCTTTCGCGACAATTCCGGGTCTAATTGCAAGTCTTGATTTTTCTATTGATTCAATTATAGTGTCAAATCCTTTTTTGACATCTGAAGGTGCAGCATCTTCATTTTCTTTAAGAATATAAAAGGTTCTCTGGAGATCTGAACAGTAACCGTTAACTTTAACGCCAAAATCCATGTTTAACACATGTCCACTTTCTACTTTTTTATCGGTAGGTGCATAATGTGCTTCAGCAGTTTCTGGTCCGGTAAAAACAGCCGGACAAACAGCCGGTTCCCATGCAAATTCTAATTTTCTTTTTTCAACTTCACTTTTCATGAAGGCAGCAATTTCTTTTTCCGTTCTTCCCGGCTTGATAAATTTTGACACGAGTTCAAAAATTTCTTCGGTATGTTTTATTGCAGCTTTAATATTTTTAATTTCAGTTGCTGTTTTTCTTTCTCTGAGTGCGGAAACCAATCGCTCAGCAGAAACAATTCTGTCTGCTATACCAACTTCATTCAGTAAATTCTGTATTGTTAAAAACATTCCATGAGTTATTCCATCTGCTATTTCACTTCCTTCGGAAAAATTAAGTGCAATTTGTCCAGGATTTAGTTTATTTAACACCTTTTGAAAAGGATCCCTAATTCCTTCAACAAATGCAATTACTTCATCATACGCGCCCGTGTCTTCGACAGTCTGCTTATCGTATCTTCCTACAATCGCAATTGCTCTGCCATCATTAGTTATGATAAATGCCGAATGCCAGGTAACATCGGCTGAAATTAAAAATGCAAGTGTTGGATCACCGTTTATCTGACTTTCACGTACAAATGTTATCCAGCAATCGATATTGAATTCTGATAAAAGTTTTTTAGCCTGCTCTACTTTCTCTTTTATAAGCATAATTTCCTCACTTTTAGATATAAGATTGGCCTCCAGATCAATCCGAAAAGTAAAACGGAATGGACAGGAGTCCATTCCCTACATTTTGAATTTGTAATTTTAATTATCCAGTTAGTCTCAACTGATTAAGTTTGTAAGTTATTTCAACTTCTCAAAAATATGGATTGCACAGGTTAAATCCTGAGCAGCAGTTCCGACAGATTTAAATAAAGTTATTTCCTTTCCTGAAGTCCTTCCGGATTTTTTATTCTGTAGAACTTCTCCGATCTCAGACAGGATTATCTTATTTCCTTCCGTGGCCGGAATAATTAAATCACCGGCTTCCATTAAACATGCTTCTTTGGAATCAACATAAACAACCGATCTCTTTACCGTTTCCGATGGAATTTCCCTTTTTGTTGGTTGATAGGAACCAATCGAATTAATATGAGTGCCTGGAGAAATTGATTCATCTTTAAAAACTGGTACTGCTGAAGTTGTTGCCGTACATATTATTTCTGCCTCTTTTAAAATACTCTGATCAGTGCTAATGTGAATTGTGATTGGAGATTCACTTTCGAGTTCTTCCTTGAATGATTTTGCTTTATCTATATTTTTCTCAAACAGAAAAACCTTTTTTATTTCTCTAATTGTACAAATCCCTTTAAGCTGATACTTTGCCTGCACGCCTGCGCCGAAAATTGCTGCGACAGAAGCGTTTAATTTTGACAGCAGTTTTGTTGCCAGCCCGGAGGCGGCACCTGTTCTGATTGCTGTTAAATTTTCTGCGTCCAGTATTGCAATAGGCTTACCATTTTCGGCATTAAATAATATCATTATAGCATGAATAAAAGGTAGATTTTGTGACGGATTATCCTGATTTAAAGAAACAATTTTAACAGCATATTTTTTGTCCGCGGAAGAATAAACCGGCATGATGAGTGAATCTGCATTTACTTCAGGCATATCAAGCTTTACCCGCTGAGGTAAATTTACATTACCGGTTGAGATTTGAATGAAAGCTTTCTCCATAAGTTCAATAGCTTCATTCATCGGGAGTAATTCTTTTACTTTATCATCAGATATGAATGGAATATTATTTCGCATTTTTAACGGAGAATAAATCCTTCTTTTAGTGGATCCTCGGGATCAATTAAAAATTCGTGCTGGCCGGTAATGAATGCATTGCCTTCGACCTGAGGAATTACAGCTTCATACTCTCCAAGTTTTGTTACTTGATGAACACAGCCGGTAAACGTGGTGCCGATTATACTCTCTATGATCATCTTATTATTTAATGCAATTTCACCTTTTGAATAAAGTAAAGCCATTCTGGCGCTTACACCTGTTCCGGTGGGGCTTCGGTCCACTTCACCTTCAGCAAATACGCATACATTTCTGCTGTCTGCTTCCTGGCTATGAGATTTACCGTAAAATATTGTTCCGTAAAGGAAATTTAATTCTTTTTGAAAAGGATGTTTGATCGGAAAACTTCTCATCACAGCCTTCTTAATTGCCATACCTTTTTTTATCAATTCACGAAAGTTTTTCTCCTTCATTCCAATACCAAGCTCATCTGCATTTACAAATGCATAGAACGCTCCGCCAAAAGCGATATCAAAATTTACTTTTCCTATTCCCACTACTTCAAATTCAAGATCAGTCGTTAAAACAAATGATGGAACATTATGAAAATAAACTGATTCAACTTCTCCATCTCTCACATTTGCAAAAGAGGTTACTAATCCTGCAGGAGTATCAAATTTGATTTCGGTTATAGGTTCTTTTGGCTCAATCATTCCTGTCTGGACGGCAACTTTTGTAAGTGCTATTATTCCGTGCCCGCACATAGTGCTGTAACCTTCGTTATGAAGGAATAAAACTCCAAAATCTGAATCTTTTTTTTCCGGCTCAGTTATGATTGCACCGTACATATCTGCGTGTCCTCGCGGTTCAAACATTAATGCTGTTCTTAAATGATCGAGATTCTCCTTCACATACTTTCTTTTCTCGAGAATAGTTTCACCTTTTATTTCCGGCGTGCCTTCAAAAATAATTCTCAGTGGTTCACCGGCAGTATGCGCATCAATGGTTTTTATTTTTAGCCAGTTCTTCGGGATGTTCCAGTTTATTTTTTTTACTATTGATTTATTTTGGTTTGATGACATTTTTCTTATCTAACTGAATAATCCAAATTTTATCAGCAGTCGGGTGTTGCGCTTCCTATAACTTTCTGCTAATTTACTTATTGTAAAAACAAAACAGCGGGATAAATCATGCCGAAATATACTCTCACCATTAACCAAAAGAAACAAACTGTGGATGTTGATGCCGGTACACCACTTCTCTGGGTATTAAGAGACAATCTGAATTTAACCGGGACAAAATATTCCTGTGGAGAAGGGATTTGTGGTTGCTGCACAGTCCACATTAACGGAAAAGCCGAACGATCATGTATAGTAAACATAGAAGATCTTGCAGGTAGTTCAATTTGGACGATTGAAGGCTTGTCTGAAAAACCTGATCTTCCGATTTTCAAAACCTGGATTGATCTGGAAGTATCAGAGTGTGGTTACTGTCAGCCAGGACAAATTATGACCCTAGCTGCACTGCTCGAAAAACATCCGAAACCATCCCGAAAGGAAATTGATGAAGTTATGAATTCAGTCCTATGCAGATGCGGAACCTATCAACGAATAAGAAAAGCAGTTGATAAACTTGTAGAGGAGGGGCAGTGATGAAAAAATTGACAAAAATAAGACGACGTGAATTCATTAAAGTAGTAGGTTTGAGTGGCGGTGGATTATTCCTCGCTTCTTACCTTCCGCATCAAAATCTATACGCAATTTCTGATGATGATCCAAAAATATTTGCACCAAGCGTTTATTTGAGAATTGATTCAAATGGAATCGTTACTATAATTGTGCATCGATCAGAAATGGGGCAGGGAGTTAAAACTGCACTTCCAATGTTAATTGCTGAAGAACTTGAAGTGGATTGGGATAAAATTGTTTTAGAGCAGGCTGATGCCGATAATAAGTATGGAAGCCAGACAACTGGCGGAAGCACAAGCATCAGAAGAAACTGGGAACCACTAAGAATGGCTGGTGCAACTGCTCGTTTAATGCTCATAACCGCTGCAGCTTTAAGATGGAATGTTGCCATTGAAAACTGCAAAGCTGAAAATGGTTTTGTTATCAATAAACTAAATAGTAAAAAATTAAGTTACGGCGATTTAGTTGAAGAAGCTTCTAAGTTACCAGTTCCGGAGAACGTAAAGCTTAAAGATCCAAAAGATTTTAAGATTATTGGTAAAAAAATACACCGTGTTGATACGCCTGATAAAATATATGGAAAGGCAAAATTCGGAATTGATGTGATAATACCAGGGATGCAATACGCAGCTCTTAAACGCTGCCCGATTTTAGGAAGCCGGATAGTAAATTATGACGGAACAAATGCGAAATCATTTTCGGGAGTTAAAGATGTTGTTCAAATTTCAAATGGTGTTGCGGTTGTAGCTGATTCAACCTGGAGAGCTTTTAAAGGCAGAGATATGCTTACCATTTCTTGTTCAACTGGATCAGATGTTCCCCGCAATTCTGAAGATATTCATAATGAATTAGTTGAAAAATCAAAAACGGATGGATACGAAATTCAAGGCAGGGGAGACGTAAACAAGGAAGTTGGAGGAGAAAAGGTTCTAGAGGCTGTTTATGAAGTTCCTTTTATTGCTCATGCACCTATGGAAACAATGAACTGTGTTGCAAAATTTGAAAATGGCAAAGCGGAACTCTGGACACCCACACAAAATCCGCAAAATGCAAGAAGCGAAGTCGCTAAAGCACTTGGTATTGGTGAAGATGATGTGACTGTTCATGTTACCTTAATGGGCGGCGGCTTTGGAAGAAGGCTCATAAGCGATTTTGCAGTAGAAGCTGCCGAGATTGCAAAAGCGTCAGGAAAACCGGTTAAGCTTACATGGACACGGGAAGAGGATATGAAATACGGGTGGTATCGGCCGCCGAGTATGCACGTTTTAAAAGGTTCAATTGATAAAGAGGATAAACCGTTAAAATTTTCACATCATGTAATTGCTCCATCAATTATACAATATCGCTTTGCACCCGATCTTCCTCCCGAGGATTATGATATTTTTGAGGGAACAGATAACATTGAGTATCAAATACCAAATTTCAGAATTGCAGGAACTGTGATTAAAACGAATGTTCCAATTTCATGGTTGCGTTCAGTTTATAATACTCAAAATCCATTTGCAATCGAGTCATTTATAGATGAGATGGCTTTTGGGGCACATACTGATCCGGTTGAATTCAGAAGGAATATGCTTACTGATGATTCGAGACTCAAGAATGTACTGAATGTTGCAGCAGAAAAATCAGGATGGGGAGTGGGCAAGATCCTTCCGGAGGGAAGGGGAAGAGGTGTTGCATTGTTCAAGGGTTATGATAGTTACTGTGCACAGGTTGCTGAAGTTACGGTTGATCGCAACAAGGTCAAAGTAGATAGAGTCGTAGCAGTAATTGATTGCGGCATAGTCGTTAATCCGAATTTGGTTGAGTCGCAAATGGAAGGTTCAATTGCTTTTGCATTATCCGCTGCTTTGAAAGGTGAAATCAATATAGAAGGTGGAGCAGTCAAACAAAGCAATTTTGATGATTATGAAATTTTAACCTACGAGGAAATGCCGGTTGTAGAATTTCATTACATCAAAAATAATTATCCAGTTGGCGGAGTTGGTGAAGTTGGTGTTCCACCCTGTGCACCTGCTGTATGCAATGCAATTTTTGCGGCAACGGGAAAGAGAATCAGAAAGCTGCCGATACGATTAGTCTAGTTAAGACAACACGGTACGGCCGTGACATCGGAAATATCTTCTTATTTTACTTTTACTAAATCTACAGCCTGGAAATTATAGTCCCAGTACATTTTGTTCTTTCTAAAATTGACTTCGGCGGGGTATTCCGAACCCGGAGGAATATATAAATACGGTGGTGTGTACTTGAAATCCCGGAGTGATTTGTGGTTATAAGTTGAATCATTAGCTTTGTTATATACTGTATAATTAAGCAAGCATTTAGATGAGTCTTTAGTAAATTTATAAATAGTTGTGTATGTACCGTAGTTCTTTTTTGGAATACCAAAGGGATGTGTTTCCACACTACAATAATAGCCGTTACTTTCCCATGTACTCCAAATATCGTTACCCCATCTTCCAATATTCTCAAATTCATCAAAAAATTTCCTTTTCATAACTGAATTACTAATTGAAATTAATACCGGCCGTGAGTTAAGATAAATTCCTTGGTTACTATTGGTGATGACAGTATCAAAATAAAATTCTTTTAGATAAAGTACGGAATTATCAATGATGTATCTTCCTCTTCGAACGAAGTAACTATATATCTGAGAAAGAGAATCAAAATTTTCAAACTTGGTGGTATCCATGAACGAACCATCCGGAAAAAAAGTAATCGTTTGATTTAGATTATTCCGCCAGGTTCCGATTATATCGTGTTGTAATTTTTGATCAAGTGGATTGACAGAGTTATCATCGCAGGTAAAAATTAGAAAACAAAAAGAAAAGAGAAAAAGGATTTTAATCTTTTTCATATTAGCTCCCCGAAGAGATTTAACAAAATAATTAGGTAGTATCCGAAATCTATTCGCAACAATTCCTGTATTATTTGTCAGAAAGTTAGCATTGGTTATATCAATTTAAAGTGATAAAATTCTACCCTATTAAAAACAGAGATGCCGGATCGGAGTCCGGCATTTAAATTATGCTTACATCGGCCAGAGCCAGCCGAAAATGCCGCCTGTGAAGAGAGCATAAATCAATCCATCAAACATTGATTTAAGTGTAGCTGACCAGCTTCTTTTATACCATATGCTGCCTTGCAGTAAAGCTAAGCTATAACCCACAAATGCTGTTACTCCTGCAAACCTGAATACTGATAAATAATGAGCTCCTGGTTCACAAGCGCGACCTGCAACATATGCTGCAAATATTCCAACTATTAGTGAGTAGATAAACCACAAAAAAAGTTCCTTTCCCATACTGGGTGGTCCGTTTTTGGTAATTGTCATCATACCCACCGGACCCTGCTTCATCTTTTCAATAAATTCTGATGATTTCATATCTTTCATACTATTTGCACGCGGAAAACTATAATTTCCTTGGGGAATGTTGTGCTTGCGTAAATTATCCAGAACCTCTTTTTCGTTCGGTAGGGCAGCAAAATCGTTTTTGTGATAACCAATAACCATATGAATTATTGAACTCAGAATAAATACTGCGACTCCAGAAAGAAAAATGGGCAGCCAGAGTTCAGGTATTGAAACCATTTTATCTCCTCCAATTTGTTAAATAATGATATTAATTAACCCTCTTTATCTAAGATAATAAAAATGATGTATGATTTAAATTAGAAAAATCAATTCATTTATTTTTTCAAATAGTCGCCATTGTATATTTTTGAATTATTTACAATACGAATTTGGAGAAAAAATGGCACAAGAATCTAAATTTGATAAGCAAGGTTTATTTATTACAGTAGATGCAAATATCGGTGCCGGAAAAACAAATGCATGCCACGCAGTATCTTCAACTGCAAACACAAGCGGTAGGTTGGCAAAGGTGCTTGAAGAGCCTACTCATCATCCAAAATTTGCCCATTTCCTTTCTCATTATTATGAAGATCTAAAAACAGGTAAGAACACCGGAGGCGGTTTCGAAATGCAAATGTTTATGCTATGCCAGAGATACGAACAGCACAGGCTTGCTGTTGAACTTGCCTGGGGTGAAAAAGGGATGGTTGTTGTACAGGATCGTCCAATATATGGTGATACTGTTTTTGCTACTACTGCGATGGAAAGAGGTTTCATGACAAAAGAAGAATTTGAGCTTTATGTAGATGTATTCAGAAATATGAGTCGTGATGTTATGCCTCCGGATATTTTTGTTTATTTGAATGTTTCTCCTGAGGAATGTCACAGAAGAATGAATTTCCGGGGCAGGAAACAAGAGGAAGGTGTTCCGCTTGACTATCTTCAACATTTGGATAAAAACTATCAAAAATTAATTCAGGAAATGCGAAGACGCGGTGTTAGGGTTTTAGTTGTAGATTGGAACGATTTCGGTCCCCCGGTAGAACTTTGGCAAAAAATTCTTGGGATGGTGGGTTCAGCAGACTCCTGGTTTGAGCAATTAACCTTTTCCTTTGCTAAACATCCAAGAATGCCGATAATGCCAGGAATCGATGATGATGAATCTATTAAGAAATAACATAATATTTTTTTGATTATATATTTATACTTGCTATTTTCGATAAACTTTTTGGATTTCACTTGAACAACATTTCTAAAATATTTTTCCTTTCTCAATACCATTCAACAATCATTAATAACACAATCGGAGGGCGTGTATGTGTAAAAAAATTCTACTACTTTTTGTTGTAGTATCACTGGCGTTTCTTTATCAGGAGCAGATTTTTGCTCAGGGTGTTACTACTGCGGCAATGTACGGTCTCGTTCAGGATACCGATGGAAATCCTTTACCGGGTGCAAACGTAATTGCCGAGCATACTCCTAGTGGAACTCAATACGGAGCTTCCACCAGAGATAATGGATTATTTAACTTGCCAAACCTTAGAATAGGTGGACCATATACAGTAACGGTCTCATTTGTAGGATTCAATCCTGTATCTCAGGAAAATATTCAATTAACTCTTGGTCAAAATTTCAGACTAGATTTCACTCTTCAAAGCGATGCAGTTGAGCTTGGAGAAGTTATTGTTTCTGCTGAACAGGATGAAGTACTGAATAGTAACCGAACTGGTGCTGAAACATTCATAACAGAAGATGATATCAGAGTTTTACCCACAATTAAAAGATCTACAAGAGATTTGATCAGACTAGACCCAAGAAGTGATGGCAACTACAGTTTTGGAGGAAAGAACTGGTTGTATAACAATATCTCCGTTGATGGATCATACTTTAATAATCCGTTTGGATTGGATGATCCTGCACCGGGTGGTCAAACTGCTGCAGAACCTATTCCTTATGATGCAATTGAACAGGTGCAAATATCAATTGCACCATTTGATGTTACACGTGGAGGATTTACAGGAGCTGGTGTGAATACCGTAACTAAGAGCGGATCTAATGTTTGGAAAGGTAGCCTTTATGGGTTCGGACGTAATGAATCTCTTGTGGGAAATAAAGTTGGAGATAATGATGTTGTTGCAAATCCTGACCTCACTTATTATCAAACCGGTTTTTCCGCAAGTGGACCAATTGTTCCGAATTCGTTCTTTTTCTTCATAAACGGTGAAATAGAAAGAAGAGAAGATCCGGGTTCCGATTTTATAGCAAACAGGGGTGGAAGTATTGATTTTGGGGAATCGAGAGTAATGGCAGAAGATATGAACCGGATAAGAAATATTATGAAAGATGTTTATGGCTATGATACAGGACCTTATGAGAATTATACACATAAAACAGAAAATGAAAAAATCATAGTAAAATTAAATTGGAACATTAACGAGAATAATGATTTTTCATTCAGATATAATCGCCTCGATGCCCGCAGAGACTTGCCACCTCATCCATTTGTTTTAAGTAATGGAGGACGGGGACCAAATACAACGAGTTTACCATTTCGAAATTCAGGATACAGAATCAATAACAGGTTAAACTCATTTGCTCTTGAATTAAACTCACGAGGTGGATCATTTGCTAACCGGTTCTTTGCAAGTTATAATAGGTTTAGAGATTATCGGGATCCTTTCAGTGAACCATTTCCAACAATTCAAATTGATGTTGGAGGTGTAAACTATACTACAATAGGTCACGAGCCATTCTCAATTCACAATATTCTTGATCAGGATGTACTTCAGATAACAAATAATTTAAGTTTGTTTGTCGGAGATGAAGTGATTACTGTCGGAGCGACGTTTGAATATTTTGAGTTTTTCAATTCCTTTAACATATTCAGACACGGTGTATTTTTCTTACCGGAATTTCTTGATTTTATAGGCGGTGCACAATTTTTCTCACTTGAAGATTTTTATGCTCGTACCGATCCCAACGATCCGGATAATTTTTATGATTTTAGATCAGTTGTAACTCCCAATACTGTACCATTCAAAGGTGAAATTATTGAAGTTGCACAACTTTCTTTGTATGCTCAGGATGAGTTTCTCTTTTCACCACAATTTAATCTCATACTTGGTATAAGAGTTGACGTTCCAATGTATTTAACTGACCCGGTCGATAATCCCTTCTCAAGGGGACTAACATTGCTTGATGAAAATGGTAGACCGGAAATGGTTGACCAGAGTAAGCTTGCTGGAGCAATTCCCTTATGGTCACCAAGGATTGGATTTAACTGGGATGTTACAGGTTACAGAACTACCCAGGTGAGAGGTGGAACCGGTATCTTTACCGGACGAATTCCTTTTGTGTGGGTAGGCAATGTGATTTCAAATCCAGGTAACAATCCTAATTTATATCCGAATGTTGAAGAACAAATTCAAACAAAAGGTGACGCAATCCTTCAAACTTCTTTTGACCTGAATGCTATGGACAGATTTTTCGTTTGGCCGCAGGTCTGGAATACTAATATTGCATTAGATCAAATGCTTCCTTCAAACTTTTTGTTTACACTTGAACTACTTTACGGTAAAGATTTGAATGGCATTTATGTTAGAAATGCAGATTTAGCTCCCCCAATCCGAACACTGCCGGACGGCAGACCATATTATGGTGGAGATTTACCAAATGGTAATGGTGTGCATGAGTTAAATCCTGACGGTAAAGCTGGAGTCTATGTCATCGATAATGCAACTAAAGGATATAATTATAGTATAACAGCACAATTGAGAAAGCGATTTGATTTTGGACTTAGTACCGGTTTGGCATACACATATATGGAAGCTAAAAGCTTGCTTAAATCTACTGAAATTGCGAGTGTTCTCTGGCAGGAAAATCCGACCCAAGGCAATCCGAATACACCAACTTTAAGTTATTCAGAGTTCGGAGTCAGGCATAGAGTAATTGGAAACGCAACTTATTCGCACCAATGGAATGAGAACTTTACTTCGCATTTTGGATTATTCTTTGAAGTATCTGAAGGTAACAGATTTACCGGTGCTGGTGGAAACAGATATTCATTTCTTTATGCCGGTGATGTTAATGGTGATGGGTACAACAATGATTTAATTTATATTCCCAGAGATCAAAGTGAGATAAATTTCGCATCTTATGTTGATGGCAGTGGTAACACTGTGACTGCAGCGGATCAGTGGGCTGCACTTAATGCTTTCATTGAGCAGGATGATTATTTGAAGGAGCACAGAGGTGAAATTGCTGAGAGATTCGGTGCAGTAAATCCGTGGTGGTGGAATATTGACTTCAGGTTTATGCAGGATTTCAACTTCATAATTGGAGGTATGAACCATACATTTCAATTAAGCTGGGATATCTTGAACGTTCCCAGTTTACTTGGGATTGGAGGAATAAGAAAAGTGGCCTCCTCAGCCGCTACTTCACCTCTTGAATTAGTTGAATTTAATTCTAATGGTGAACCAGTTTTCAATTTCGATACAAGGCTTAAAGAAACCTATATTGACGATCCTGGAATAGCGTCCAGGTGGCAAATGCAGTTAGGATTAAGATACTTCTTCAGCAGTATATTGTAAAGCCTTAATTTCCCATAAGCCTCTGCATTTATGCAGAGGCTTTTAATTTTAAATATGTAGAATTATTATGAACCAGAATGAACGGGAGTTCATTCCCTGCATCGATCTGAAAATCAATGAATAAATGTAGGGATCGGACTCCTGTCCGATCCGTAGAGAAATAAAATGAAAACTGTACTGAAAGAAAACCTGATCAATCCGCATTCCTTATTAATATATTCGGGCATTTTTTAGATCATATCGTATTTTAATCTAAATGCTATATACAAAAAACAAATCAAATAATACCTGCGCAATAATATGGGATTATGATGGAACTCTTTTCGATACAAGAGAAAAGAATTTTAATGTTACAAAAAAAATAATTGAAAGGATTAAAGGC
>WOR8_10001303_pt1 | contig 26386 bp, 26 predicted proteins | sample DeeMarSeWOR38_10_FD_19890 | JGI IMG/M metagenome (IMG submission 19890) | reverse complement strand
CCGAAAATATCTTGATCATTCAGCCGTGCACCTTTGCTGATCAACATTTCTGCAATCTCACCGTTACCGAAATATGCTGCATAAAGTAGAACGCTTTGATTCACGTTGTTCAACGCATTGACGTCGGCATTTTTCGAGATAAGGAATTCAGCAATTTCAACATTTCCTCCGGCGGCAGCTAGATGAAGTGGTGTGTGGCCGTTTTCCTCTCTGAGATCGACCAGTTCGATACTTTCTTGGATGAGTGCTTTTACGCTATCAATGTCACCCTGCTGAACGGCATCGTGGATTTCTGCGGCGTGAATGCTGGTGATGCCAAAGCAGTAAAGTAGCACAATGAGTGATGTGGTATGTCTCAGGTCGCATTTTGTCATAATTACCTCCTTTCATTGACAATGACCCATAATAGAGAAATAACTTACATAATTCTCACAGGTTTTCTAACAGCCAGATATTTCTAGAAGCCAACGCCTGGCCAGGTCTCTGCGGCATCCCTAACTTAGGCATTATGCCAATTGGCTAAGTTCCTAAGTCCGGCTTCGAGTTCTTCAGGAGTGGGTTGACTTTGATTGGATTTTTGGTAGAATTTGTGTGGTTTATTGAGCATGCTAGGTCTTTAGGCCGCGTCGGCTTAGATTACGGTAAGTCAAGAATTCTAGATTTTGGTTTTCGTCCCCGCTCATTAGAAGCGGGATGGAGAGGATCTTAGGAATTCTCGGCCCCGCACTACCTCCGAAAGTGCGGGATACTGAAATTTGCATTCAAATCAGAGATTTGAGCAAATTTATTGGACGCTGAAATTTAAAGCTTCCGCAAATCATCGCATCTTTGATGTGATTACATTTGCGAGAATCCCGCTCTAAAGGAGCGGGGCAAATCTAAGATTTGGGTAAATTGGTTGAGGTCCCTCGATAGGCTCGGGACGCTGAATTTTTCAACCATATTTCAAATTTGGGAAAAATTCGCGGAGGCGGATGGGTGGGAGGCGGATGGGTGCTGGTGTGCCTGACGGGCTTCAAACCCGGATATCCTTCGAAAGGGGGATGGTAGGTTCGATTCCTACACGCCTCCGCCATACGATGCACGAAGTTGTGACTGGTTGTTCGTAGATCGTAATGGATCTGTGAACTATCAGTTTTTTGTTTCATGAGCCATTGTATAATTAGTGCCGGATATTGTATAAATAGTAGAAAGGAGGTAATATGGAACCGACCGAGACTAAAGCCATCAAGCATTTTAGAGATCTAAGGGTATGGCAGAAAGCACATGAGCTGTTCGTCTCGATACACAGGGAGACGGATAAGCTACCACCAGAAGTTGCTTCGACGGTCGTTGTGGACGAGTTGTTGAGATGTACCGGTAATATAAGTGCTAATATCGCTGAGGGCTTTAACTCGCGAAGGAGTAATAGGTATGTCCAGCACCTCGATCTTGCAAAGTGCAGTGCTGCGGAAACTGAGAATTGGCTATACAAGGTTGTTGATTGTGTGTTGTTAGAGAAGTCTGATGTGGAAAATTGGCTGGAAGCCAGTGTCGCGATCCAAAAAATGCTGGGTTCTATGATATCTAAACTAGAAAAAAGGGCGGATGTCAAGCTGCAACCGGTCGTTTCAAGCCCCTCGCTGCCTCAAATGCCGTTCAAGAACCGGCATATGTTCCGCGATTGAACAATACTACATCTACGACGTGAGATGATTTCTGCGGGTACTTGACACCCGGCTAGTAACCGACGTTCAGTTCAACTTTGCTTTGATCGCTGCGTATTCTGTTTCCTTGAAAGGAAGGTTGGTACCGCCGATCTTCTGTATTTCATTATTACCGTTATTTATACGGTCACCCGCTGGCGGATGGGACATTAATAATTTCTCGAATGTATTTGGCGGTTGTCCCTCCATTTGTTTGAATTTCTCAAAGATCTGGATCATGCCTTTCGGGTTGTAGCCTGCCTTCTTTGCGTAGAGGATGCCATAATCGTCCGCTTCATATTCGTTATCACGACCATAGCCGAGAAGAATAAGTCCGGCAGCGGCGTCGACCATTTGCTGAGCGGTCTGGCTCATCTTGTCACCAAGCGCGACTTCCATCAGTATGCTATAACCGTAGGCTGCTTGCAGTCTTTTCATGGAATGGCGGGCAACAACGTGACCGACTTCATGAGCTAGCACTGCCGCCAACTGAGCCTCATTGTCCATTTGCTTCATCAGCCCTTTGTAGATATAAATGAAGCCACCCGGGCAGGCGAAAGCGTTGATTTCGTTGCTGTCGAGCACCTTGAATGAATATTTAACATCTCTTCTGTCGCATATATTAGCGATCCTGCGTCCGACATCTGCAACGTAGTTCTGGACTTGAGCGTTGCTGAGTACGCGTTCTTTCGATTCGACGTCTCTCACGACTTCCTTGCCGATCTCGACTTCGCTTTCGGTTGGGATCACCACCAAACTCTTCTTGCCGCCCGGTCCGGTCGTGACACAACTGACCAGTAAAGCGATTAATATGGGTACAGTAAGAAATCTTTTCATACGGAATTATAATCAATGTTGGTCAAAATGCAAGTCATCTTGTTCAAATACTAAATCCTAATTTCGAAATTCTAGACAATCCCAAAATCCAAAATCAAAGATTCAAGACAGCTATACTTTTGTCGTTAGTTTGGAAAATTGGAATTTCTGTCATTCGTATTTGTTTAGTATTTAGGATTTATTATTTCGGATTTGTGTTTTCTATTTGCCTGTATTTCTGCCCCAGTATTCGTACATCGCCGCGTTTGATGGTGACCCCGCGTGTGTCGAAGTAAATGAGCAAGGGCAGTACGAATTTACGGCTCGCATCCAGCAGATCCCGAAATTGGGATATTCTGATCTCTTTGTTCTTCTTAAGAAAATCCACAAGCTTCTCTTCTGCTGCTTTGACATATTTCTCATGGATTACGACACCTTCACCTGCATTTATCAATACACCGGTGTCGAGCATGTAGCGGTGTGCTTTCTTGACCATATTCTCAGGTCCGATATTTTGTGCAAGCACGGTCTTGTAATCGGGTGGCTTGAATCCAGCGTCAAGGAATAGCCTTTCTAGTTTTGTTATTGTAGCATCGAGGTCTTTGTCGACCACGACCTTGTGTTCTGAGAGGTTGATCTTTCCGTCGGTTGTCGTACCTACAATGCCTGCTTCAATCATCTTTGCCAGGGTTCTGTCCAATAAGATCTTGTCCAGTCCGCGGCTGACCCGTTTGAGCAGTTCGAGTGTTGGGATCCCAACGCCCGTGGGATTGCTTTTGTGGTAAGTCTGCAGATTTTCAATAATTCCTTCTTTGAGTTTTTCGTAGTTCTTGCTATGGTAGTACAGTCCGCGTTTCTCATCGAGAAGGACAGCCTTGCCTTCTTCCTGGAGTTTCTTCATGTGATCCTTTACGTCTTCCAGCGGTAAATTTACATCATGGGCTATCTCGTCCATCTTCCTGGGCAGGTCGAAATTCGACAGCAGGTCTTCTTCTATCACTACGGCCGGTTCTCCAACTTCCATCCGCTCCAGGTGGCTTATGAGCTCCTCATCAAAACCTTTTGCCTTTGTCGCTCGGGGCTCAATAATGACCCCGCCACCGATCGTCACCTGTGGTGAGTACGTGCGTATAACGTAGTTATCATTAATATCGCACACGGCAGGGGTTTCCAGACGGAATTGAGCCATTGCTTTTTCTCCGGGGACGAGTGTTTTCTTATCCAACAATACAACTCTGCCAAAGATCTCCTTTGTACCCACGTGTACTCTCAAGCGTGTGAAGTTCTTCAGCGGTTTATTGAACGATTTTAGAAGATAGAGAGAGACGTTGAGGAATTCGGATGGCTCAAAGAATCCTGTTTGGGCCAGGACATCACCCCGGTCGATCTCGTCCTTCTCGGCTCCGACCAGGTTTATCGCCACGCGGAATCCAGTGCCAACCTCGTTGACTTTCTTGTTATGGACTTCTATACCTCGAACTTTAACGCTCTTCTTTTCGGGTAATAGCTCAAGGGTATCTCCGACTTTTATCCTGCCGGACAGTACTGTGCCGGCTACGACCGTTCCGAATCCTTTTATCACAAAGCGACGGTCAATGGGCATACGGAAAATGCCGCGGTCTGTTTTGGGTTCGGTCTGCGCGATCAGGTCGTCCAGAATTTTTCTTAGATCTTCGATTCCCTCTTTGGTGGTATTTGACACGATTGTAATGGGTGCGTTTTCCAGAAAAGATTCTCGCACAACATTCTTCACGTCTTCGATCACGATGTCGAGCATGTCTTTCTCGACCAAATCCTTTTTAGTGATCACTATAACACCCCGTTCGATACCGAGCAGTTTCAGGATTTCGAGATGCTCAGAGGTCTGGGGCATTACACCGTCATCGGCAGCGATGACGAACATGACGAAATCGATCGTGGACGCACCGGCAACCATATGGCGCACGAATTTTTCATGACCCGGTACGTCGATGATGGTTACGTCTTCGCTGTAAAATACAAAGCCCAGGTCAGTGGTCATGCCGCGTTCTTTTTCTTCTTTCAGTCGGTCAGGATCGACACCGGTGAGGGCTTTTACCAGTGCACTCTTGCCGTGGTCAATGTGGCCGGCAGTGCCAATAACTACGTGTTTCCTATGTGTATCGTTCATGCTGAAAAGAAGCCCCGCAGGGTTCTATCTGACCTATGTGCAGTACCATGAAGGGGGGTCGTACATCCGAAATCCGGAATACGAGATTCGAAGCAAATCCTAAACTCGAAATTCAAGGGTTCGAAAGGCATTACTAAGGTTTCAGGACAGTGGTGAACGCCTCGATAATGATCTTCTCCTCGCGTTTGAGAACGGTGCGGAAGTCGAGAAGTAGAGTATCCTCGTTGACACGGCCAAACACGGGTTTGTGGTAGAGCCTGAGTGCTCGTGCCAGGTCCTCGGCGCGCATGTTTTTGGGCTTGATGGCAACGACGTACGTAGGCAGCTGCTCAGTGCTCAGTGAGCCGCCGCCGATCTCGCTGACCGCTGTTTTCACGGAGATGTCGAGGGTTTGGTCAAATGTCTTTTTCAGTGTCCTGGCGCAATGCATTGCCTGCCTTTTTATTTCATTTAAAGGTTTAAGTAAAATGCCTAAAACACCGTGATTTAGTATTAAATCTTGTTCTTTTAATAAAAATAGTTGAAGCGTGGCTTCGAGAACTGCATTAGTTAGTTTGTCGCATCTCAAAGCCCGGGTCAGGGGGTTTTTCTTGATCTTCTCGATGTATTCTCGTTTGCCTACGATTATGCCGCACTGCGGGCCTCCGATAAGTTTGTCGCCGCTGAAACAGACCACATCTGCGCCAGTCGCGATGCTTTCCTGCACCATTGGTTCTTTGGGCAAACCGTATTTGGAAAAGTCTATGAGTGCGCCGCTTCCCAGGTCATCGATCACCGGGACCTTGTGTTTCTTGCCAAGTTCAACAAGGTCGTCCAGGGGGACTTCTTTGGTGAATCCAATAATGCGGTAGTTTGATTGATGTACGCGCAGCAAGGCGCCGGTATTCTCATTTATCGAGCCTGCGTAATCTTTCAAGTGCGTGCGGTTCGTCGTGCCTACCTCGCGCATTATGGCGCCGCTCTGGGCCATGATATCGGGTATGCGGTAGGCTCCACCTATCTCAATGAGCTGACCCCTTGATACAACCACTTCTTTGTTCTTTGCCATTGCATTGAGGACAAGCATAGTGGCGGCCGCATTGTTATTAACGATAATGCCCACCTCAGCACCGGTCAGAATCTGGAGAAGCCTGCTTATTTTCCGGTAGCGGTCAGCTCGTTTGCCCTCTTCGTCGATCTGCAGTCGCGAATATCCCATTGCCATATCATGGATGACGCCGGCAATGCGTTTGTTGAAAGGTGCTCTGCCTAGTCCGGTATGGAGTACAATACCCAGAGCATTGACCGCGTAGCAGAAATAGGGAGTTAGCAAATCTGTTAGTTCGTGAAGTATTTCACTCTTCAGGTGGCTGATGTCGAAATGTTCACCGGCCACCAGCCTTTTTCTGAACTCGTCGGTTCTGTCGCGCACGATCTTTGTCACGTGTTTGCTGTCAAGTATATCCAGGCATTCACGGAGTTCTGGCCAGTTCAGAATTTTATCAACTGACGGGATTTTTCTAAGTATCTCTTTATTTTTCATGGCTTCTTTAGTACAAAATTATAATGATATGTGGGTTCATGTCAATAATGATGGGTCTATATTGACAGAGCAGCGCCGACCGCTCCTATGTATTGTGGATCTTCGGGGATCCTGACCTCTTGGAAAATTCTCTTCATGGATTTGATGAGGCCCGGGTTAAGGGCACCGCCGCCACAGAAAAGTATCGGTTCTTCAATGCCTATTTGACTGCCAATACCATCTATTCTGCGTATTAGCGCATCGCACACACCCGCCACGATGTCTTCCAGTCTCTTGCCTTCTCCGACTAAACTCAGTATTTCTGTTTCGGCCATTACCACGCATAGGGAATCGATGGTTTCGCTGCGATCCGCTTGCACAGCCAGAGCACCGAATTCGGCGAGTGTCAGGTCGAGAGCTTGAGCAATCTTCTCGATGAAATTGCCAGTTCCAGCTGCGCACCGGTCATTCATCACAAAGCGGTCAACGCGGCCATCTTTCACCTTTATTATCTTACTGTCTTGCCCCCCGATGTCAATTATAGTTCGTATTGATGGATTGAAATATACGGCGCCACGTGCAAAGGCAGTAATTTCAGTGATTATCTTATCGGGCTTGACTACCAGTTCGCGGCCGAAACCAGTGGCAACGACCTTGTCATATGGCTTGAGACGATCGAGCGCCTGTTCGATCGCTTGTCTGGGTTTGAATGATGTCTTGAGGACGATTTTTCTTCTTATCGAACCATCATAGAGAATGCCTTTGGTGTAGCTTGAACCTACATCTAACCCCAGTACCATCCAGCCTCCCTGGCTGCATTGATAAAAGCCATGACATTTTCCTTTGGTGTTTGGACAGGAACCTCACAACCCGTGGCGGCTATGTATCCTTTTCGTGAGTGAATAGATCTCTTGACCAATTGAGTGACCTCATTGCTAATAATATCGCGTGTGCCGAAGGCAAGTTTCGACGTATCGTAGTTACCAATGATCCGCATATGTGCAGATAGTTTTGTTATGGCGTCAGTCATGCTCACCTTATCGATACTGATAAGATCGGCGCGTGTTTGCGGCAACAGATCGAGGATCGGTTTTGTGTCGCCGCATATATGTAGTATCACATCAAGGTCATATCGGTGCAGAAAGTCGATAAGCTGTCGTTCATAGGGGAGGGCGAATTGCATATATGCCCTGGGACTGATGACGCTTGAAGAAGCCAGTGGGTCGACGATAACTGGCAGACCGCCTGAATTGATGATATGGTAACAGAATTCGATCGCTGCGGCGAGTGACTTCTCCATAATTTTGATTATGCTTTCAGGTTCTCTGATCGTTTGCATGAGAAATTTGTTAGGATCCGAAAGCATCATGCCCGTGGTGAAGGGCGCCGGTACATAGGCGAGAATTGGGAATCGGTCACCAACTGCATCATAGGCATACTCGATCGCTTCCAGATAGACAGGTAACCGTGCGTGCTGCTGCGCGTCTGGTACGATGATGTCTTCGATATCCCTATTCATTAATGCCGGCATTCTCTGGACCGGCAAGTCATTCTCGGGATATTCAAATTCTGATCCCATGGCTTCGGCAATTATGCCAACTTCGGAAAAGATTGAAATAGCATCGTGACCATATGTTTCCAATGCTGCTATCTGGGCGCGCGCCATGTTCTCGCCATTAGTGTAGTAATCTTTGAGTTTCATGTCCTTCAGTGTAGCAGCATGCGATGTGATGAGAGGCATGATATTACATCGATCGGGTCTCTCGTCGATCACGAGGAGGCCGAACCTTTCGCGGGGCGTTAGGATGTCGTGCATTTTAGCATCTCCATAAAGGCGGCGACCCTCGTTCTCAGCTGTTCGGTTATGCCCAGTGGCGCCGGCACATCGATTGCGAGCACAGGTACTTTCTCAAGTTCTTTCTCGATGATCCTGGTTTCCATTGCGCAGTGCGAGCATCCCAGCATGTTTGTGATGATCACACCTGCGACACGTCCAGTATTCACGGCTTCTGTAATGCGACGTATGCGGTCAGCGGTCGAGCCGATGAGTGAGGCATTCAGGAAAGAACGTGCAAGGGCACTGAACGGTTCGATGTCTTCTTCGATCTCGACGAGAGCTTGGTTGATCACATACTCGGTAGCTACAACGCGGCCGCCTTGATCTTCTATGATATTGAGAAGCTGCGGGTCAGCCGTGGGTGTAACCCAGGCGATCGGTATGGCGTCTCTTTCAAGGACTCCGATCCCTTTTTGTGCACGATGGTCGATAGTCTCATACACCATTTCCAGAATATCCAGCCATTCATCAATGTCAGCATAGCCGTACAGGTTGCCGAATTCGATAACCATCATCTCCAGGCCGGGTAGAGGCGCGATCGGAGCATTGTATACTACATCCTTGATTTTTACCACAAGGCGGCGGAGGCGATTGTTTTTGCGTATACTTTCTATGAGCTGTGCTGGTTCACTCGTGCGGGAAATTTTTTGCATTTTCTGCCACACGCGCTTGTACTCTTCGATGAGATAAGACTCAAAACGTTTCGCATATTTGAGGCCTTGATTGGTGGCCGCGTAATCGTCGCCAATATAGTAATCACTGTGGTCACGACGGTAAGGCATTTCAAGCCAGGTCAGCTCGTATCCCATATCTTCAACCATCTGCATTATGCACGAGTAATCGTCGCACGACGCCCCGGTTGATGCAAACAGCAATTCTGGCTTTGGGAAATATGCCATCTTATGAAAGGCGGCAAGTGTTGAACGCACGAAGCAGCTTGCTTCCGGTGCACCGAGTTCACCTGCTTTGTCAAGAAGTACGGTTGATTCATTGAAGAACGGGGTCCACCAGGTGCAGTCCGGATAGAACGGTACGCAATCGGGGAAGGCCATGACGATCACCGGCACAGTGCCGAGATCGCCCATGGTGGCGATCACGTGTTTGCCGCTTTGTTTTGCCCGGAAGAGTCTTTCTCCTTCAGTGAATGTGAACCCCCAGAGCCGGAGCGCGGCAAGTGAATTGTCGAATTTCAATTTTCTTAATTCGCGAGCGCCATAGACCATAAACGTTGCCGGTGGCGAGAGATAGATACCCCATTCACTATTGCCGTAGTATCTATATTTTTTGATCAGGGAATCATCGAGCTCACGGAACTGCGTGCTCCAATCTGCGAGTCCGATCTTTTTCGGTGCTATTTCATCGCGCATAACATCTCAGTGAAAGCGTCAACCCGTGTACGCAGCTGACTCATGTTCTGGAAGGAAAAATCACTCCTTATCCTGAGCACCGGGCGATCGATCATGTGCTCGATTCTCTGGACCTCAAATTCATGCTGGTCACAATAATCAAGTGTCCATGCCACAATACCGGAACAATTCAATTCATTTACGCTTATTTCAATATGATCGTAATACTCTTTATGAGGTCTCTTGAAAATACATGGTGGTTGATCGTAATAGGCTTTTTTTATGCCATCGAAGTTCATTTCCTTGATTCTTATATTCAGTGCTCGGGAAAGCCCGCAGTTGTAGTCACCAACGATGCGCAAATCGTTTTCGATCAATTGTAGTATCGGGTTTGCTTCGTAGGAAATGGCACTGCCCAGAAGGTATACCCTGGGTTTGTCACACGGACTAGTGCACAACGATTTCGGTATGTCCAATGCGCCCTGATAGTAACTGATACATGCTTTATGAAAATCCGTCGTCGATACCAGTGATGGTGTACTTTTGCGCTTTTCGTCGATAACACGTAATTGTTCGCGCTTACTTTTCCAGCTTGTGATTTCCTGGGCTATTAGTTGATCGGTGAATTTTCGCCTTGCGATTTGTTGTAGTTGCTTGGTCAGCCAGTCTATTTCATCATTATAGATCCTTGCATTATCCGTCCTTGGATTATTCAGAACATAGACTGGGATGCCGGTCAGTTCCTTGATTACATCATTCATCCTGCGTGACATATCACAGCCCGTTGAGCCGACCAAGGCGGCGAACCTGCTTCTATTTTTCAATACATAAGCAATGTTGGATTTTATCAACGGGCAGGCATCAATCCGGACTGATTTGTCGCCTTCTTTTGATAAACCTATATCGCCATGCAGCAGTCGGTAGGGACGCAGCCCGGTTGCTGATAGTAATTCGACCGGGATATAAGAACATGTGTAGCCAATAAGGGTCTTAGGGGTAATGTCCTTCACCGGCACCTCATGCTTGATTCGTGAGAATACATCATGATTCCCTGTGTTCACGGGCAACGCTTAGCATGGTTTTGATACTCCCCGGATTTGTCTGCGGTGGGACATCGCACGATGTGGAAAGAATGATCGGTTTGCTGCTAAGCGCGTTTGTAACTTCTGATGCAATGCCCGATTTGTTACCGCTCAAGATTGTGTGGGTAGATACGCCACCCATGCGGATTGTTTTTGTTCTTGTGGTAATGTTTTCAATGCTGAGAATGTCAGCACCGATTCTGTCGATCGTTTGTATAATTGGCCGTGTGTCGCCGCAAATGTGGAGTCCGGCTAGTACGTCGTGGGCTTTGATCTTCTGAACGAGTGCTTTGATACCGGGCAGTGCGTATTTTGCGAAGAAAGTAGGTGATATGACGCTCGACGACGAAAGTGGATCGCCAATGAAAACGTTGACACCCAGTGTTAGCAACCGGTTCAGATAATCTTCCTGGAACCGCATTGCTTCATCCAGTAATTTGAACGCTTCAAGTTCCTTCTTTAAGAGCAGCTTCAGGAAATTTTAAATTCCGCCGAGAAAGGCGGCAAGGGAGAATGGGCCTTTGATGGAAACAAAGACGGGTACATCGAGCTTTTGCTTTAGTGTCTCTGCTGCCTTGAATATCTCATTTGTGCGGTCGATACGCTTGCTCGATTTCGGACCACGTAGGGTGGGGTAAGGGTCCAACTCAACCGGGCAGCCCATTGACTGAGCTTCGACATACGGGTCAGAGAAGACAAGGACCATATCGTACTGATAAAGTTCATAGCCATATGTCAGGACATCAGCAAGCTTCTTGCCGTTGGTTGCGACTTCGGAGAATTCAAGTTTGAGCAAATGTGCGCAATGGTCAGCACAAACCAGTGGGAAAACCGCTGCTTTAGTTTGACCGTTTAGTACTTGGGAGATCCTATCCACCGATGAGTTTTTCTATTACGTTCACTGCGGCTGCCGCGTCTTGTCCGTAGGCGTCCGCGCCGATCCGTCTTGCAAAGTCCTGATTGACTGGTGCGCCGCCGACTACGACCTTTACCCTGTCGCGCATTTCAATTCTTTGTAGTTCGCTGATGATTGTCTCCATGTGGTTCATTGTTGTCGTCATTAAGCTTGAAAGAGCGAGGAAGGCAGGCTCTTCTTGTTTGACACATTCGACGAATTTCGAAACCGGCACATCTCTGCCCAGGTCGATAACCTGGTATCCCGATGCTTCAAGCATGACTTTGACAATATTCTTTCCGATATCATGAATGTCGCCCTCAACCACACCCATGACAACTTTCGTTTTCATCTGTTTGGGTGATTTCTTGATCATTGGATTGATCATATTGAATCCGACATAAAATGACTCGGAAGCAAGGAGTACCTCAGGAACATAGTATTCCTTGCACTCAAATAACCTGCCCACCTCTTTCATGCCTGCGATGAGACCTTGTTCCAGGATTTCACCGGGGTCCAATTTGCTCTCAAGTGCTGCGCGCACCAGTCTTTCGACTCTGCTATCATCCATTGCAATGACAGCATTCTTTATCTCTTCAGAATCCAATAGACCTCCTTATCGGCTTACTATAGTAGCGAGCGAGGATTTATCGTCAAGTAGCGAAGTACGCTATAGTTGCGCTATTCAGTAAGGCTCCTTTTAACTGACGTTTTGCACACTCTCAAGGCTACTTCTGGCCAATGAACAGCCCCCGGCCGACCTTATGTTCGTGCGCGGCTTTTTGCCAGATGGTGACCAAATTTGACGCGAAATCGAAAAGATCCTGGCCGAAATTCTTGAGTATGGTCGGTTTGAGTTCGACATGCACTTTTTCGTAATATTCATCGAAGCACTTGGCATATTCTTCGGTTTGGTCCTTTGCCTCGAGGATTTTGAAACCGTGTTGCTTTAGCAGTTCCTGGTAGCCCTGGAAAGATTCCATATAGGGGAAGGCCATAGTATCAAGCAGAGGGTCGAGTTGTTCTTTTGATATGTCGCCGGTGATTATCCAGTCGGTGAAGGCGATTTTGCCGCCTGGTTTGAGGACGCGATGCGCTTCCTGGATGAGCTTGTTTTTATCTGTGACATAGCACCATGCTTCCTGCCCCCATACTACATCAAATGTTTCTTTCTTGAAGGGTAGGTCCATAGCATTGCCTTCATAGTACTCGATCATGTGCTCGAGCTTTACGGCCTTCGTTCTTTCTTCTGCCTTTTTTAGCATGGTTTTTGTGGCATCGACTCCCTTGACCGTAACACCGTATTTCGAAGCAAGGTGTCGTGCCGGCGCACCAAGCGCGCTGCAGATGTCGCATACAACCATATCCTTTTTCAATCCAACCTTCTGCGCAAGTGCGTCTGTTGCTGCTGGCCCGCCAGAATGTATCTGCTCACCCATGACCGCTTCCCAGAGCAGTCCACCGGGTCCGTCATATACGTCTTGTACGTCTTTTATTGTGTAGTCTTTTATATATTTCATACATTCTCCTTTCATGTGGTTATTTACTTTTGCGCCACGCGACAGGTATCATGTTACGCACCCGTCTGCGATCAAAGCGGCACCTATGGCTCCAACGATCTGTGGTTCTTTGGGAAGATTCATCCGCTTGCGTAATCTCTTCTCGAGAAGAGTGACAATGCACCTGTTTTTCGCCACTCCACCACCGAATACGATTTCGTCTTCAAACCCTGTCCTTCCTACTAATGCAATGATCCGATTAAGTATGGATTGGTGTAGCCCGAGGGCAATGCTGCAGCGGTCTTCACCGCGCGCAATCAGCGACACCACTTCAGATTCGGCAAACACTGTGCACATTGAACTGATCGAAACAGCGCTTGCCGATCCTGCGGCCGCGTTGCTGAATTCATCGATCGTGAAGCCAAGCGTTGTCGCCATCACTTCGAGGAATTTCCCGGTACCCGCAGCGCACTTATCATTCATTTCGAAATCTTCAACCTTGCCGTCTTTGACACGGATGATCTTACTATCCTGTCCGCCGATATCGAGCACGGTGCGGCAATTCGGAAAGAGGAAATTGGCACCGACCGCATATGCCTTGATTTCTGTTATAACCGGGCATTTAAGATGAATGTGTGCAAGGTAACGGCCATAGCCGGTGGCGACCAGGTGATCAAGGTTCTCGTTGTTGATCAACTTATGGAGATTTGACAGCGGGTCGATTCCAGTGTCAGCAATTGAATAACCGATCAAATTGGAGTTCTCCATCACCACATGTTTTATGGTGCGTGAGCCGATATCGATACCGACAGTTCTTATGAGTTCCTCCTTAAGCCACTTGCTCGAGAAAAGCGTCAATGCGCGTGCGCAGCTGCCCGATGTCTTCCTCTGCGTAATCAGTTACGATCTTTATGTTTGGCATATTTCTTTTCTTCAGGACATTGGCGACGCGTATCGCTTCGACGTTATATCCATGGCAGTATTGGAGAATATATTGCAGGACGCCATTGACTTCGTATGCATTAATGATCTTCTCAATTGACTCCATGCGCTCATTGTTAGGTGAGAAACATGCGCAGTTGATTTTCATGTAACGCTCGGCAAGTGCTGCCAGCTGTCCGTTGATATCTCTCTTGCCGTCCTCGACAAGATTCTCGAAATACCGTGTGCCGGTGCAGGTTTCATCAATTACTATTGCAGCGCCTGTCTTTTCGATCAGGGAGTGCACTTTCCAATTTCCCATGACCGAAGGGCAGCCGGATATCATTATTCTTTTCACTCCTTTAGAAAAAGGCGAAACACCTGAACGGATGCGCTCGTCGAGTTCTGCGTTCAGTTTCTGCAGGTGCTCGGTGAAGCGGACAGGCTCATCGTTGAGTGCAGCCTGCATTACAACCAGGGCATCGAGCCCACTGATCGGAGGCGGGTCGTGCTTACGCAATTCATTGAGTTTCTGGAGGGCACGCCGTTTTTCATTCATTATTTTGATCGCTGCGCTGAGCCTCTCTGCTTCGACTTTCTTCCCTGTGAGTTGTTCGACCCTAGTTTTGAAATCAACAACGGCCTGATGCCATAACGCGAAATCGAGGTCTCCTTTTTTCTGAGGAACCTCCATAACATGGAAATTGACCACATCCCAGGCCTTCTTTTTTGCATCACAAGTGGTCTCGCCGACACCGAGATCCTTGATCGGTCCGTACGGGCACGTCTTGGAGAGAGCGAGACCGAATGTGGATTTTATCAGCGGACATATGTCGCGGGGGAACATCTTTTCACCGTAGGGAATTGAGAACTGGGTGCCACCGCAAAGGGCTACTGGAATTGCGTCGGCTGCCATGGCGATCTCTTCGGGTACATAGATACAGAAGGTGCCAATGAACTTACGGCCATCCTTTCGCGCTTCAATGAGCTCAGCGACCCTTTCTCCATGGGATTCGTGAAGTACGTGGTCGAAATATTTGATCCCTTCAGGACGGTTTTTTTGATCCCCAACAGTCTGCTGGAAAGTATTGTCAATTGACTGCAGCAGTTCCTTGTGGAGTTCGACGTCCATCCCGAGCTCACTCCACATCTTTTCGTGGTTAGGCATGTTCGCTCCTTTTAGGTTTTGCGGAAAAATAACTTACAGAAACAATGTCCATCTTTTTCAATTTCGTCGGCGAGCGAAGGGCAAGGACAGAGCACATCCCTTTGCAAATCTAACGGATGGCTTTGTTTGCACGGACAGTAGTACTTACCGAATTCATTTTTGTTCATGGTCATGAGACCGATGACTTTCTGCAGTCTCTCTTGATCAGGGTTCAATGTGTAGCCATGCTCGTGTGCGAGCGCCTGTATCCTTATAAAATTTCCATTATATTCACCGGTACCTACTACCGGATCCCATTTATTAGCCATGGGTTTACCTCCGTTCCACAGTCGAACATCGAGTAAATAGATGCTGTGGGTTTATCAGTTTAGTGCGTAATGTGTGCTTTAGATACTTGTGATTTGAGTTTTGTGATCGGACTCGACCGAGCCCGGAGTCGTGCAGTTTCACTGATTACCGCCTGCATAGTGATCAACTACACGTAGTTTGATAAGGGCCGAATTATGTAATAGAGGTCTTAAATGAGGTATTCTGCTGTAACGGTGGCAAATATGAGTTCGCACCCGACCGGGTTGCGATAGGGCGACCTTCATATCTTTCCTCCGTTATGGTACAGAATATGCAATCTCATCTCTTCAATAGTACCCAATCTGTGGTAAATGTCAAGTGCATTTAGTTTATGCGCCAGGACATCGTTACCAGGGTAGTTTGGAATGCATGATTTTCGTAGTTCATGGCGTAATACTGTGGTTATTAAGCTGTTATATGTCGAGTCTGGTATTCTGGTAATTACCAGAATACCGGCCACCAGGTATTTCAACAAAATCCAAGCGCGTAGCGTGGTTATTGAAAATGAGAACGGGCCGGTGGAAACCGGCCCGTTAGGATTATCCTTATCTCGATGTCATTTGTATTCGGTGACGCTTCGTATTGATTCCACTTGAACCTTTGCATTGGCAAATAGTTCCTCAATGCTCTTACGGTCAGGTGCGCTCCAGCAACAGATCGCCTGGCTGTTTTCTTCGTCAACATAAGCTTTTTCCATGCAGAGGCTGCTTCCACCGGAAGCAGTAATCACTGCCTTTCATGCTGTAGTTATTTCATCTTTGGGCATTTTAGGAAGTGTAACAAGATATTTTGGCATAACCACCTCTTGTTTAAGTATAATGTATGCTGCGGTAATGTCAAGGATTGATCGCATATCTATCTGTTTAAGAAGTCGCGTCAATGTTTTAAATCCGAAATTCTAAATCCGAAACTCTAAACAATATCAAAATCCAAATATTCAAATCCACGGAGCTGTTGTTGTTGCGTTAGGGGATTAGGGTGACGCGGCCTTCGTTTTCAGCAGTAACACGGCCAATGATCGGAGCGTCACTTTGGTACTTCTGCTTAAAGATATCCAATTTGCTCTCGGGCAGGACGACAATCAAACCACCCGAAGTTTCCGAACCGAAGATCAGATTCACCAAATTGGAATCGCTTTTGCCTTTGTCCACCCGGTCCCCGAATGAATTCAAATTCATGGTTATCCCTGGTTCAAAAATACCTTGATCAAGGACTTCCACAGCGCCTTTATGTACCGGGATCTTTGAGAGTGAAATCTCTATGCCGACCTTGCTAGCTTCTGCCATCTCAACCAGATGCCCGGTCAACCCGTATCCTGTAACATCGGTTGCAGCATTAGCCCGCGCCGCACGCATAGCAACCGCGGCATCGCGGTTTAGTGTGGTCATTGCATTAATCACGGGTTTCATATCGATGCCCTGATCTTTGTCGACCAGCATTGCCTGGATAATCGTTCCGACACCGATAGGTTTGGTAAGTATCACAAGGTCGTCGGGCTTTGCAGCGGCATTAGTGATGATCCTATTGGGGTGGATATAGCCTAGTACGGATAGACCGTACATTACTTCAGGCGAGGCAAAGGTGTGGCCGCCGATCGTAGTCACACCGGCTTCCTTTGCCTTGTCATTTCCGCCTCTTAACATCTGACCGAGGGTCTCAGAATCGCCTGCCCCTGGGTAGCCAACTATGTTTAGGGCAAGTTTTGGATCGCCGCCCATGGCGTATACATCAGAAATACAATTAGCGGCCGCGATCATCCCGAAAGTGTATGCATCTTCGACAACAGGCGTCAGAATATCGATCGTTTTGACCAATGCAAGTTCTTCGCTCAGCAGGTATACGCCTGCATCATCTGCAGTATTCGTTCCCACTAGCAGGTTAGGGTCATCTATTGGCGGCAAGTAAGCAAGAGCCTGCGCCAACTGCGCAGCAGATAGCTTGGAAGCTCAGCCCGCACACTTGACCGTTGCCAGGATGCCTTTTTTCTTATGGTTGGTCATAGTTGATTATATGCATAGGCAATGGTATGTCAACTGATGCGTGGTGAAAAAAAGAGGGCAGCCTATCGGTGTGGCTGCCCTCCAGGAATATCATAGATCTTACCTGAGCAGAATGACTTTCTCGGTCAGTTCTTTGTCTGTCGTATGGAGGGTCACAAAATAGACACCACTTCCCAACGTACGATTGGCCTGGTCAGTACCATCCCAGAACACCACAGTAGGTAGTAGTTGGTACGTAGTAGGTAGCAAGAATTCCTTTACCAGTCTTCCAGTAGCGTCGTATATTTTCAATGAGTGTTTTTGCATTTCAAAATTCGAATTTCGCAATTCTGGTATCATGTATCTTATCTCAGTGGAATGTCTAAAAATGTTGGGAGATACGTTCAGAGTTACCGATTGAGGCGGAATTGTGGGGCCTAGTTCTTCCACTCCCAGCACAGGCACCAGTATATCATCAATGTACCAGCCTTCCTCATAGACCGAGTAGTCGCTTATGAATCTGAATCTGATGCGCGCTGTTTGGCCGTTGCATTCTGATAGCGGATAGGAAGCCTGTGTCCATGCTGTCTGCGATCCATTATATTCATCGAGTGTCTGCCACCACCCTGAACCATTATCGACTTCAACGTAGCTGTAGTCCCAGTCCGTTTCCAATTGGTAGTAATGATAAAAAGAAAGCGCACTGTCTGGTGGCACGACGAAGTACGGTGATATCAAGGACGCGTCGTTTTGGTTCGTGTAATGCCATACATTTTCAGAACCACAATACCAGGAGTGGGTGGGCGAGTTACTTCTGTATTCAGTGATGTGCCAGTTGTCGGCAATGCCCGAGTGTGTCCACTCTCCTTGTCCTGATTCAACGTCGTGAGCGAGTCCTGGCTGTGTTGTAACTAACAGAGGAATCGTGGATGTGTCGCCACTACCAAAGTACAGGGAGAATTCTGCCAAGTAAGGCGTCGGGCATGTCGGAGCGACTATGAATGTCCAACCCGAAACAGTGTCGCAATCTCCTGGATCAAGTGAATACATGTAGACATAGAGCTGTGAGATTGAAATGTACGGATCACTGCAGGCGACCATTGTCGGCTCCGTATAAGTTCCAGTGCCGAGGTTTTTGCCCAAAGCTGCTATCTGCATGAGTTCACCAGGTTCTGCGTAGCCATTGCCATTGCCAGTGACCTCGGTCAATAGCATCTTATAGTATGTCATTGCTGGCAGCGGAATTATGGCTGTCTCTGCACCTTGAAATATCGCACGGTTTGCGGCTTGCACAAAGACCACGATCTTGCAGCTGAGTTCATCCCAGGATGGATCGATTGTGAAACTTCTGCTTCTCATTATTGTATCGGCAGTCGGAATCGTTACCGCTTCACCACTTGCATCCGGCAGCATGTCCCGCATGACGTGATCGAGTTCACTCCCGCCGCCCCAGCTATAAGGAATATTGTCCTCGATCACCACGAAATGTATGTTGCCGGTGACCGCGCTTGCCGATGTATTCTCGACCGTCGCATCTATTGTTCCTTGGTTTGTTACGGAGTCGTAGTCACAGCTGATCATGATTTCGAGAGGGCTATCGACAGCAGTTCTGGTTGTGACGTGATGCCGGAAGAATGGATACATCGTGCCGGTGCTCAAACCGCCCACTTCAGAGATGCTACCATCGAACCATGTCGTAGGCGTTCCAGATACTGTGTAGTAAGCTTCGCGCGCTTCTGCTTCTGGCGTGTTAAAAGGATCATTTGACCATACATGATATGAAATGACCGTTACCGAATCATATGCTCGAGTGTATATTTCAGCAAGACCTCTTGCTGTTCCCGGGCAGTACGGTCATGTGGTGGCCGTGAATTCCTCGACCACGACTGTGCGCTGACTTGCATAGACAAATGCGCACAGAGCAAGACATAACATCAGTGCTTTTTTCATATGTGATACCTCCTTTTTGTTGATTATATACTGCTGCTGCCAACGTGTCAATCAATGTGCAAACTGCTTCTAACACCAAATCGACAGGAAGGGAATAAGACAGATGCAGTTCGAGTGACTCACAGATTTTTAACTACGCGGATGTTTGCCTAAGCAAGTGCCCAGTGGTGATCAAAGCGATGCCTGAGATGAGGGAAAGCGAGGCACCAAGCATAAGCGCGGCCTGAAAGCCAAAACGCTGCCAGAAAAATCCCATCAAAAGGTTCGCCGGCAACAAGGTGATACCGATGACGGTGTGGTAAATACCGAATGCCGTTGCTCGTATTTCTGACTCGGTCAGGTCGGCGACATAGGCACGCAGGTTTCCTTCAGTGAAACCGTAGTACAGCCCGTAGACAATGAATATCACCCAGATCAGGGTAGAACTGTGATTGAACGCAAATGCAGTGTAGCATACGGAAAAGATCAGAAACCCCAGGAAGATGGTCTTCCTCCGTCCGACACGGTCTGAGAACATGCCGGCAGGATAAGCCCAGAGCAGATATGATATGTTGAATGTGAGCCAGAGTAACGGTATGAATGTTGCGGATACGCCGATATTCCTAGCGCGCAATATTAGGAACGCATCAGAAGAATTGCCGAGCGTGAATACGATCATGATAGCGAGGAAGACCTTGAGCCGCCTGTCGAGTTGACGGAATGAGAATCTCAGCAATTTTTTTGTTTCCGGTACTATTTCTCTAACACCAAAAAGAATGATCGCGATGGCTATGATCCCAGGTATTATCGCGAGTCCAAAAAGCAGCCGGTAATTCTGTTGCGAAAGCGATAGTATAATAAACGCAGCCAGGGGTCCGAGTGTTGCACCCAGTGTGTCGAGAGCGCGGTGGAAACCGTATGTTCGCCCGTAGTATCCATGTTTGGATGAATCAGCTATCAGAGCGTCACGGGGTGCAGTTCTAACGCCTTTGCCGACACGGTCTGAAAATCTGACCAGGAGGACGTGCCAGCCCTGGCTGGCAAACGCGAGGAGTGGTTTGGTCAGAGCCGAGAGGGTGTAACCGATGAAGATGAACAACTTACGTTTCTTTAGGCGGTCTGAAATGTAGCCAGAAAATGTCTTCAGGATACTGGCCGTGGATTCGGCGATCGCTTCAATGAGCCCGATGAGTAGAGGTTGTACCTTTAGTACTTCCTTTAGGAAGATAGGGATGATCGGGTATGCCATCTCGGTTGATAGGTCAGTGAACATACTGACCAAACCGAGCGAGATTATGTTTCTACCGAGCCATTTGATCTTTTCTGGTGGAGCCTGGTTCACTCGAAGAAATATACGACAACCGTGTCTACTTCTCCGGAAATGTCAGGTGAACGATATTGAGTATTCCAGCCGGGATTCTCGGCCGAGTTTATACCTATTGTGACGAGGTTCCCCTGTCTGGCGGATGTGCCGTAGCAGACACTATCCATTTCAAAGGAGCCCGGTATGGAGTCCCTTGTGAAGGTCGTGTCATACCGCAAACGGCCCAGGTTAACATCGTAGGGATTGATGTCATATATCCTAAGCACCAATCCATCTATTCCCGGCAAAGTGTCATAAATCGGTATGCTATCATTCAGTACTCGGATGCGTTGCGTATACCCGTACAAATAGCAAACATATGGTTCTTCTTCTCCACCACACTGAACGGTTGTGATGAAAAGAAGAGGCAGTAATAGTATCAGATATTTCTTCATAATGCACCTCGTGAGTAGTATAGAGAATGTGCTTGAAATGTCAAGTTATTTGAGTATAATCCAAATGCAATGAAGATATTGGTTCTGGCCGTACCCGTTGGTGCGGGCCATATGAAGGCAGCAAAGGCGATCATGCAAGCCCTGAAGAAGATCGCTCCAGCAACAGAGGTCAGGTTTGAGAATTGTTTTGACTGGGTATATCCACTCTATGGGCAAATCTATACCAGAATATATGATTTTGCACAGAAGAAAGCACTCGGCTTGATAAAATTCTTCTACGGCGGGGTCGGTGTTGAATCAGGTTCCTCTCCCTTCATGTACAGATATCACAAGGCATTGGCTGATAGATTTCCTGAATTGCTAAAGGAGTATTGCCCGGACTATATTCTTTGCACGCATTTCTCTCCGGGATATTTTTCGGCATTATTCAAGAAGGACTTTGGCTACAAAATTGGTATTGTGATCACTGATTATTATGTTCATCCGCACTGGGTGAACAAAGAAATGGATCATTACTTCATACCGCACGAGAGTCTCACTGAACAGATTGTTTCTTACGGTGCAAGGGAAGAACAGGTATATCCTTTTGGGATTCCGATCGGTCTTGAACTCGAAGCAGGTATTGATCGGGCGGCAGCACGCAAGCGTTTTGGCTTGTCCAAGAACAGGATCTCAGCTACGATCATGGGAAGCAGGGTTTTTGGCGGAGAGTGGTTTGAAGTTACCCGTGAACTGGTTGATTTTGATTATGATTTCTTGGTATTGTGCGGAGAGAACAGGGAAGTCGCGGACAAGATTGCAAAGCTCAATGGTAAATCCAACCTAAAGGTATTGGGCATGGTGGAACGCATTCATGAGTTGATCGGCACTACAGATATACTGATCACCAAGGCAGGTGGCATTACGAGTACCGAGGCAGCACAGGCGGCTCCAGTATTGGTATTCGCGAACTCAATTGTGGGTTTGGAAGATAAGAACGAAGATTTTTTCATTGGACATGGTGCTGCGTTACGCATCACCAAAGACGATGCCCGGCAAGTCATGGTTGGCTTACTAGCTAATCAGTCAAAGATGTCGCAGATGCGCAGGAATCTGAAGCATATAGGCAAGAAGAGGACGGCCATCAATATCGCAAACACGATCCTTGGTCGGTCTACGCGTTAGCTCTTAGAAAAAGCAACCTGAGCTTATTATGGAAAGCGCGAGATTTGCTGAACTGGTCAGAGAAGCCTTAGACGCTTTACCTACTGTTTTTCGAAAGAAACTCAAGAATATTCAAGTTGTAGTTGAAGAAGAGCCTATACAACAGACATCCTTGCTCGGCCTGTATCAAGGCGTACCATTCAAATATCGGGGTGTCTGGTACGGCAACGTCTTACCGGACAAGATCACTTTATTCAAGAAGAATATTGAACGTGTCAGCCATACCGAAGAAGAAGTGAGACAATGGGTTGGGAAAGTCTTGATTCATGAGGTCGGGCACTATTTTGGCCTGAGCGAGGCTGATTTGCGCCGGCTGGACGAGCAATAAGCGCATTTCTGGTGAACTTTTTTGCCTCCCTAGGAGTTATACTGATAGGAGGTAAAATGCAGAGAACTTTCTTGTTTTCCATTATTATCCTTATCATTGTTATTGCTGGTTGTGCCCACACATATGTCGAAACAATGGTGACCAGCCAGGGTGCGGTGCTTGAGTTAGATGGTGCCCGTCTGGAGATACCCGCGAACAGCCTGAGCGAATCGACCTTGGTGAGGTTCGAGAAGCGAGGTGTTGCTAAGCACAAGTATGTACAGGGCTATGCATTACGTGGGGAATCATTTGCCATCATGCCAGATACGCTAATATTCGATAAACCAGTCATTTTTTCATGCAATGCACGAGGTAAGAGTGTGGGATTGGCCGCTGAGGTCGGGAGCGGATTTGTACCGCTCGCGAATGCAGAAGCAAGTGGTGGTAAGCTCAAGGCTAGCCTTTGGCACGGCGGCGAATATTACGTGATTGAGAAGCCCGAAGAATATGGTATCGTTGAACATGAAAAAACAGACATGGGTCTTTTGATTGTTTGCGATATCTATATCAGTAATTATGTTAGGAATTTCAAACAGGTATTGAAGCAGAACGGGTATGATTGGCCAGTCTGGCTTTTTGTTTACCAACCGGATGCTTCAGTTGAAGACAATACACGCTTACTGCATGATGAGCTCAAGAGGCTGCACGATGAATATGGCAAGTTCAGATTGGATATTGTCAGTTTTGGAGTAGGTGGTCTGGTCACGCACCGTTATCTGACCGATTCCGCATACTATCAGCGAGACATCTCGCCGGCGGTTATTGCTATCGGCACACCGTTCTTCGGTTCAAGTTTCGCAGACCTCAAGAATGCCGCGCGAGGCAAAAGTCCGTTTCGGTTTTTCTTTGCAGATGGAATGGATATGCATGCGGAAGACCTCAAACCACAGTCTGAATTGGTCGCGTTGATCAGAGAAAACAGGATGCCGGTGGGCGGGCATTATTACGATGAACCAGAGGAAAACAAGAACTTCGCATCTCTCAGGGGGAAATCGATATTCGCAGGACCTTTCGATGAAGAAAATGATGGTGATGGTTTGGTTTCCCTAAACTCGACAACGTTGACATGGATTGAGCCAGAGCCATTCGAGTTGAATCATTTCGACTTATTTGATAACACTACGGTTCAGAGAGTGGCAGTGGATTTTGTAAATCTTTATCGCAGTTTTAACTGGACTATGCTTTTCGACAAAGTATGGCCGATCGACACAGATTATTCCAGAATCGTCGGAATTTGGGAAAAAGAAGCCAGATTGAACTACCGTGGTGTGAACTTCGACATACTTCTAGAGCATAATAGGAATATGTTGAGATCGACTCCTGAAGGCGCAATCTTGATCACGAATGGTGACAATGATACATATCCTGCCTGGCTATTGCAGCAGAATGGTTTTAGAACTGATGTGCTGATTGTAAATCGCAGTCTATTCAACCACAAGGAATATGTGCTTTTCCTGCAGAAAAAGGGTCTGGGATTGCCACTTACTGAAACGGAGGTAGATGCAGTTGCGCCGGAAAGGAAAAATGGTGCAGTGATTACGAAATCGGACAAATTGATAGGGATACTGATTGAGAAAGGCAGAAGACAAGTCGTTTTTTCGACGACCGTCTATGCACCAGAGAGATATGGATTTCCTCTTACGCTAACTGGACTCGTGTATGAGGTAGGGGAACGCGGCATCAACGCGGACGGTAAAAATATTGATGTTGAGAAGACCAGACGACTCTTCCATGAAGACTTCACTTATGAGAAGATATTCTCGGTGCCATTCAGTGCGATAAACAAGGATATCCAGGCGCTGTTTGCGAACTATGCAGGCGCACTAGCGTTTACTGTTACAGCTCTAAAAGGTAAAAAGAGGTATGATGAAGCATTGGAGGAGATAGAATTCGCGAAGAAGATGTTGCCGGAATTTGCGGTTTCATTGTTTGCCTATGCCGAGGTAACAATCTATCTCGAGACGAGCGAGATTGCCAAGGCGGATAGTCTGGTCCGAATACTTGTGCAGTCGCCTGATGCAAGTGTGACAATCAGAATAGGTATTGCAGAAGCTTATCACAAGAAGGACATGAACGACAAAGCGATCAAAGTACTGGCGAGGGTATTACAGGATGATCCTGAGAACAGAGAGGTTCTTGATTTAATCAAGAAATACCAGGGGGAATGATCGATCATAGTGATCTTAATATTTCTGGTCTTTACAGGTGCTTCAAGAAGGGTGATGAGAAGGCGTTCGAGGTCATTTATCGCGTGCTGAGTCCCGGTGTGTTTAACTATAGCGTTCGTGTGCTTGGTGACTGGCATCTCGCCGAAGATGTTTTGGTGGAGACCTTCACGAAATTCGCCAGGTCAGACCTTGATACACGCGGGAATCTCAAGGCATGGTTGTATCGGGTGGCTACGAATGCCTGCTATAGTTTGTTGAGAAAGAGGAAGACCGAGCTAAAGTGTTACGAACAACAATTGAAGACGTCTTTTGGCAACCCTGGACCTGATTTCACAAAGGAATTGAGGGTGCAGAGACTACTTAGCAAGTTGCCTGACTATCAGAGAATAGTTGTCATACTGAAGTTCTATGAGCGGATGACTTATCAGGAAATTGCAGATATATTATGTTGTCCGCTGGGGACAGTCAAGTCAAGGATGCACCAGAGTATGCACAAGTTGAGAGATTTGATGGAGGATAGATCATGACATGTTCAGAATTGAAAAGTCATCTTGTAGACTATAGACTCGGGGAACTTAGCCCCGAACTCGAGATAGGGGTCAACGAACATCTCGCAGTCTGCAAGAAATGCAGCGTTGAACTTAAACAAATAGGGGATACAGTCAGTGGTTTTGAAGGGTCGGCAAGATTCAAACCTGCACCTGGCGTCTACAAGAGAATCGCTGAAAAGATTACAGTGCTCAAGCCCGGACCATCTCGATTTCTTGGCATGCCCAAGAGCATGGTTTTTGCTTTTGGAGCGTTTATGTTGGGAATAGTGCTCACAAAATCAATAGATGCCATAATCATCAGCACGCGGAGAGTTTCGGGGATAGAGGTCAGACAGGAAGCACCGCGCAGAGTGCCTTTTTCAGATACAGTTGAATTTTATTCGGTGCCAGCAAAGAACCTGGCCCGCATATAGACCTGTCCTTTCATACGGTCCTATATGCCCAGGTTTCTTTTTGCGGCGGTGCTGAGTAACTTTGCGACCGTTGGATCTTTGATTATGTTCATCAATTTACTGTACGCATCAAAGTTGCGGTCTCTCAGTCTTTTAACGAAATCACTAACGACAGTATAGCTTGGTTCGCTTTTACCTAATTCGAGCTTGATTTCCTTTATTTCCTCAGCGATCAGCTCTTTCTGTTCCGGACCTATTTCCTGTGATTTGTCTATCTCGTCGATCAAACGGTCAAATTCTTCAATGACCTTCACTGGCAGCGAGATCTCTGATGGTTGTTCTGGAAAGAAAACAGCCATCTGGTATTCATCCTCAACTAGATCAATCCCCTTGGGTGTGATCCGTGCGCCGACAAAGACGCTGCCTTCAAGAGGTTTCTGCAGCTCAACATAGCTTTTTTCTTCCAGGTAGATCATATTGAAGTGCAAGTCCTTGAGGCCAATGTTCATCATTTCCTTGAATTCACTAGGTGTCACTCGATTATAGGGGTGCTCTGTGAAGCGTTCGTACAGAATTTCGAGAATTCTTCGGCGGACTTCTTGATTAGTCACAGAGAATTTTACTTAGAACTTACCTCGAGTCAACATTTTATAACGCTTTCAACATCATGAGCATAAGGTAACTACAAAAGTGAGCTCAGCCAAGCACGAAATACTAAATTCGAAACTCGAAGCAAATTCGAATCCCGAAATCCAAATAACCGAAACAGCTTTACATAATTCGTACAAATGG
>WOR8_10001191_pt1 | contig 26392 bp, 25 predicted proteins | sample DeeMarSeWOR38_10_FD_19890 | JGI IMG/M metagenome (IMG submission 19890) | reverse complement strand
AACTAAGAAAAAGTTTATATGTAGTTATAATATAGCTATTTTATAGCTATGGGGTTTTTATGGAGAATACGACTAAGTTTGAAGTCTATGGTCAAGAAATGCTTGAAAAGATTGTGAAGAAATGCGGCAATAGCGGTCGTATATACCTTCCTCCAGATTGGATTGAAAAAAAAGTCAAAATTATCAGGGTAGACTGAGGTAGGAGATTATGGCAGAACTAATTATTAGAACCATGAAGGAGACTGATATCACTCAAGCAGCTAATATTCACAGGCAAGTTATAAGGGAAGGACTTGGACAAGGTACAAATTATGATATTGAAGACTTATTTGTATCTTTTATTAATAAGTGTCCAAATACATGTCTTGTAGCAGAAAGGGATAAAAAAGTTGCAGGATTTGTTATAGGTTGTATCAAAGAATGGGGTTTTGGAGTTGAACGATCTGGATGGATTGAAATGATTGAAGTTGATCCAAAGTTTATGGGAAAGGGAATAGGCAAGAAATTAGGAGAAGCTTTAATCAGATATTTCAAAGAAGAAAAAATAAAAGAAGTATATACTTCTATAAAATGGGATAGTGGAGATTTAGTTGCTTTTTTCAAATCTATAGGTTTTGATAAGAGCAGTTTCATCAATCTAGAGTATAAATCAGATTGAATTATAAAAAAAATTGAAAGGGAGTATTGAAAATGATTGAACAATTTAAACAATGGGAAGAAAATAGACATGATTATGCAAAAGAGTGGAAGAAGAAGAATGATGGTAAGGTGATAGGGTATTTTTGTACCTATGTGCCTGAAGAGATCTTGTATGCTGCAGGGGTATTACCCGTGCGTGTACTTGGTAGTCATGAACCTCAAGATGTAACTGAACCTCATATTTTTGGTATGTTTTGCCCTTTTTGCCGAGATTGTCTCGCTCAAGGTCTTAAAAACCGGTATAAGTATCTTGATGGTCTAATGATAGCCCAGTCTTGTCTTCATATTAGACAAGCTTATACTAGTTGGATTAAACATAGACCAGTAGAATTTGAGAAATTCCTTTGCATGCCACATAAGGTTCAGAGTCCACATTCATATGAGTTTTTAACTGATGAATATAAAGTATTTTTGAAGGAAGTTGAAAAATGGACTGGTAAAAAAATTACAGATAAAGCACTAAAAGATGCAATAGAGGTTTACAATGAGAATAGGCGTTTGATGAGGAAGCTTTATGAGTTAAGGAAGAAAGATAATCCACCTGTTACTGGCGAAGAAGTCATGGAAGTTGTTATGGCGATGCAAATGACTGATAAGGCAGAACATAACAAAGAGCTAAAGACACTTCTAGCTAAACTAGAGAATCATAAATCTAATAGAGAAGTAGGAAGTAGATTAATGATTCTTGGATCTGAAGATGATGATCGAGTTTTTATTAATATGGTCGAGAGTTGTGGTGCAACGTTTGTAGTTGATGATCATTGTACAGGATCTAGATATTTTTGGAATGAAGTTGAAAACAATGGAAAAGATCTTCTTGCTTCAATAGCTGCTCGATATATTGATAGGATTCCATGCCCTACTAAGGACTGGGAGGAACGAAAACGGATTCCCCATATTTTAAACATGTGCAAGGAATGGAAAGTTGATGGTGTTATCATTATGCAACAGAAATTCTGTGATCCGCATGAACTTGATTTCGTTCCAATTAAAAAAGCACTTGAGGTAGCCGGAATTCCAACTTTATTCTTAGAGTTTGATGTTACTGTACCAGTAGGTCAATTTAAGATTCGTGTCGAGGCATTCCTTGAAATGATTGGTGAGGAGGATTTATTCTAGGAGGTGAAAATGTATGGTACCCGAAGATAAATATCCAACAGAGCAATTGAAAAGCTGGGGTAAAGCAAAGGAAATCCGAATGAAATTTTATCAAGATTATGCTGAAGCTCATGACAAAGGCGGACTCAGATGGGCAGGAGGTGCATGGACTTTTGATGCAATTCCTGCAGGCCTTGGGGATGATGTTTACCCAATTACAAGTGAGCCATATAGTGCTACAATCGCTTTTGATAGGGATCTCTCAATGGAATGTATGGAAGCAACAGAAGTAAAGGGTTACCCACGTGATCTATGTGCATATATGCGGAATTACTGGGGATCAATTATTACTGATAAGTTTGCATTTGGCTATAATAAGGATGGAGAGTTCGTTCCTCGTTTTGCAGGTGCAAAACCAATTGGTTTTCCAAAACCTGATTTCATCTGGCAAGATCATATTTGTTGTTCACATGCAAAATGGTATCAGGTAGTATCGGACTTGGAGGGTGGAATTCCTATGTTCACAGTGGACAATGCTGTTGGACCCTCTAGTGAAATTACTGATAGTAAAATCAAGTATGTCGTAGAACAGTTAAAAGATGGTATTAAATTCCTTGAAAAAACCACAGGACGAGATTATGATGATGAATTGATGTATAAAGCAATAAGAAATCATTTTGTTTCAACCTCCAAATGGGCAGAAATCTGTGAGTTAAACAAGGCTATCCCGGCACCACTGGATGAAAAATCAATTTACTCATTATATGTTCTTGGAACTCTTCAAAAAGCTGGTAAACAAGTTGCAGATTACTATGAAAAAGATCTCCTGCCTGAAGTTCAGGATAGGGTAAAACGAGGCATTGCTGCAGTCCCAAATGAAAAATTTAGAGTAATGTCAGATACTCAACCACCCTGGAGTTTCCTTAGTATTTTCCGTTATCTTGAAAAATTTGGATGTGTCAGTGTTGGTTCATTATATACGTTTGGTCTTATTGGTCAATGGGAAGTTAAAAAAGATGGAACATGGGGTGCAAAGACCATACCTGACGTAGAGTTTACCAGTAGGGATCAAGCACTTTATGAATATGTAAAATATGAGTTACATAAACCTGAATGGCAGCATTTTTATTCATGCCATACTAAGAGTGATATGATGATACGAATCGCAAAAGAATGGAAACTAAGTGGTGTAATGCTTCACTATAATAGAGGCTGCGAAGGATTAAGTGTCGGAATAGCAGAAAACAGACTTGCACTTCTTGATGCAGGTTTTCCGGTTATGGCTTTTGAAGGGAATAATGCCGATGAAAGAGAGTTTGATGAAGCTCGGACAAAAGCAAAAATTAATGCGTTTATGGAAACGCTTGGAGCTAAATAATAGGGGGATATAAATATGATAACTTTAGGTATAGATTTAGGCGCAAAGAATATTAAGGTAGTAATTTTGAAAGACAATAAAATTATAGCAAAATCTAATGTTCTTGCAGGATTTGAAGTAGATAAAAGTGCTCAGCAGGCAATAGATAAAGCCTTAAAAGAAGCAGGTGTTAAAAAAGAGGATATTGATAAGACAATATCGACTGGGGCTGGTGAAAAACTTGCTCCATTTTATGATGAGACTAAATCTATAGTTGGATGCGATTCATTAGGAGCCGTATATCTTCACCCAGCTGCTCGTAGTGTTATCGATGTAGGTGCTGAAGAGGGAAGAGGTATGAGATGTGATGAGACTGGAAAAATTATTGATTTTGAGGTTAATGAAAAATGTGCAGCAGGTGCCGGTGCATTTACTGAAGCTATGTCTCGTGCACTTGAAGTAAAACTTGAAGAAATAGGCCCTCTTTCTTTAAAGGCTACAGAGGAAATTCCTATGAATGCACAGTGCACTGTTTTTGCAGAATCTGAAGTTGTATCAATGGTGCATAATAAAGTTTCTAAAGCAAATATGGCAAAAGCAGTTCATGATGCGATGGCAAGTAGAATTACGTCAATGGTTAGGAAAATTGGTTTCAATAAAGATGTAGTATTAGTAGGTGGTGTAGCAAATAACGTTGGTTTTGTTGATTCACTTAATAAAGATCTTGGACTTGAGGTTATCGTGCCAAAGGATCCTGAATATGTGGGAGCACTAGGTGCAGCTCTTGCTGCAGCTGGTTGGAAAGGAGGTAAATAACATGGCAGAAAAAGTTGAACTTTGGAGATGGACTGAATCAAGATGGACAAATCCAGATCTAGATTGGAAAGGAAAAGTTATCACCTCCGGAGTTGATGTAGGCTCTGTTAGTTCTCAAGCTGTGATACTTGCAGATGGTAAGCTTTATGCTTATTCTAATATGAGAACTGGTTCCGACAGCCCTGATTCTGCAATGAAAGCTATAAACTGGGCCATGGAGGATACAGGTCTTACTCTGAAAGATCTTGTATATACTGTTGGAACTGGTTATGGACGAGTAAATGTTCCTTTCAGTCAGCGTGCTATAACAGAGATTGCATGTCATGCTCGCGGTGGTAACTACATGTATGGTCCATCTGTTAGAACCATTTTAGATATGGGTGGTCAGGATTGTAAGGCAATACACTGTGATGAAAAAGGCAAGGTAACAAATTTTCTTATGAATGACAAGTGTGCTGCTGGAACAGGCCGAGGAATGGAGGTATTTGCAGATCTGTTAGGTGTATCAATTAATGATGTGGGGGCTCTATCACTTGATATAGATGAAGAGCCTACTCCAGTTAGTAGCACATGTGTTGTTTATGCCAAAACAGAAGCAACAGGTTTGCTTAGAGAAGGTTGGCCAAAAAATAAGGTATTAGCTGCTTATTGTTCTGCAATGGCCCATAGAATTATGACGCTTCTTGAACGAATTGGTGTCGAGGAAGATTTTGCCATTACTGGTGGGATAGCAAAGAATATAGGAGTAATCACAAGATTGGAAAAAGAGGTTGGAGTAACTATAATGAAGACTGACAAATATGATACACAGATTGCTGGTGCCCTAGGTGCTGCATTATTTGCAAAAGCACTTCATGATAAAGGTAAGAAATAGATTTGAGTGATTTTCATGATAGCAAATTATGGATATAAGGATGGATCTGGGGATTTCTTCATAGCAATTGATACGGACAAATGTAATGGTTGTAAAGACTGCATTAGTGCCTGTCCTTATGGGGTATTGGATGTAGGGCCTGATGAAAACGACCCTCTATCTGATGAGGAAGTTGCATTTGTTACTGAAGCTGAGCGAAAAAAGATTAAATATACTTGTGCTCCTTGCAAACCAATGACCAACAGACCACCTTTGCCATGTATAATTTCATGTAAAAAAGAAGCAATCTCTCATTCTTGGTGAGATTTTTAGGAGTTTAAAATGAGTATTACAATTAAAATTAATGGGAACGAGGTTAAGACCGAAAAAGGTATGACAATCTTGGAGGCCGCTGAACAAAATGACATATATATTCCAAGGCTCTGCTATCACCCCAGTCTTGGGAGTTCACATGGTCTAAAGCCAGTAAATGTAATTTATAGAGATGATGGCGAGTTTAAAGACGATGGTTCAGGTCCTAAAGATGGTTTTTCTGGTTGTAGACTTTGCCTGGTTGAAATAAAAGGAAATAAAGATCTTGTAACCTCCTGCGATACTGAAGTGGAAGAAGGAATGGAGGTAAATTCTGAAACTGATTCTGTAAAAGAGACTCGTCGAGATAACCTTGTTGAGTTACTTAAGGATCATCCTCATGCATGTCTCCAATGTGCTCAACAAGATGGCTGTTCTAGGACACAATGTTCAACAAATGTACCAGAGAACGAGCGATGTTGTCCACTTCTTGGACACTGTGAATTACAGAAAATTGCACAATATATTGGAATCCGACAGGACCTTACCAAATATGTTTTTAAAGATCTTCCAAAGCATACAAATGAACCGCTTATAGAACGTGATGAAAACCTCTGTTTATCTTGTTTGAGATGCGTTAGAGCTTGTCGCGAATATAGAGGTATAGAAACACTAGGATTTATTTTTCAAAAAGATAAGATTTTTGTCGGTCCAACAAAAAATTCAATGTACGACAAATCTGATTGTAGATTCTGTGGTACCTGTATTGAGGTTTGCCCTACTGGAGCACTTATAGATAAGGATCTGCCCAGGGGAGAAAAAGAGGATGTTTTAGTTCCCTGTAAATCTAATTGTCCAGCAGGAGTTGATGTACCCAGATATATCCAGCTTATTAATGAAGGAAATTATACAGACGCAGATGCAGTAATAAGAGAAAAAATACCATTTCCAAGTATACTTGGGCGTGTCTGTTTTCATCCATGTGAAGAAGTATGTCGTAGAGGTAAAATAAATCAACCAATGGCAATTTGCGCTCTGAAATGGTTTGCATCTGATAATAGTGATTCTTATAAGTTTAATATCAAAAAACCTACAGCTAAAAAGGTTGCAATTGTGGGAAGTGGGCCATCAGGCCTTACAGCAGCATATTACCTCTCATTATCAGGCCATAATGTTACAATTTTTGAAGCTGAGGAAAAGTTAGGTGGAATGCTCAGATATGCAATACCTGATTATCGTCTTTCTCCAGATATTTTAGAAAAAGAACTAGAAATCCTTAATGACTTGAAGATAGAGTTTAAAACTAAAACTTATATTGGAAAAAATATTACACTTTCAAATCTTCGTAAGGATTTTCAAGCTATATTTATTGGTAGTGGAGCATGGCTCAGTAAAAAGATACCTATATCTGGCTCTGATCTAAATGGAGTTGAATGGGGTCTTGATTTTCTAAAAAATGTAAAAAAGAAAAAAGTAACCTCCATGACAGACCGAGTAGTAGTAATAGGTGGTGGTAATGTTGCAATGGATGTTGCAAGGACCGCTATTCGCTTAGGTGCAATTGAAGTACAACTTATTTGTCTTGAATGCGACAAAGAAATGCCTGCTCATGATTGGGAAATTGATGAAACCAAGGAGGAAGGAGTTGTGATACATCCTTCATGGGGTCCTTCGAAGATACTTGGAAACGAAGGTAAAGTAACTGGAATTGAACTTATTAAATGCACTTCTGTATTTGATCAAAAAGGTAAATTTGATCCAAAATTTGATAACTGTATAACGAAACAAATTGAAACGGATAAAGTAATATTTGCAATTGGACAAAACTCAGATACTACATGGGCTAAAGGATTAGATACTAAAGAAGGGACATTATTGATTAATAAAAATATGCAAACCAATTTACCAGAGGTGTTTGCAGGTGGAGAGGTGGTAAGAGGTCCTGCCTCTGTAGTTGAGGCTATTGCAGATGGAGCATCTGCTGCTTCAGCTATTGATAAATATTTAGGTGGTGATGGAAAAATCTTTCAGACACTCTCACCATTAAAAATAAATCCTCAAATAGGTAAAGTAGAAGGTTTTGCTTTTATAAAACGTGTTGAAATTCCAAAAATTAGTCCAATTATTAGAATAAAAAATTTTAAAATGGTTGATAACTGTTATAATGAAAATCAAGCTAAACAAGAAGCAGAGCGTTGTTTAAGATGCGATCTTCGGTTGAATATACTACCTGTTACATTTCCACCAGATAAATGGCTTGATCTTAATGATAAAAATGTTGCAGATGTTCCGGCAGTAGAGGGAGTTTATCAACTCCGAGATGAGAAAAAAGTAGTGATTGCTATCAAAGGTACTCAAAACATTAAAGCTGATTTACAAAATAAGTTAAGTTCAGAGACCAAAGCAAGATATTTCTGGTTTGAACCTGATCCTATGTATACTAAACGAGAAAGCGAATTAATACAACAGTTCCTTCAACAATTTGGAAAGATGCCTGAAGGTGATGGAGGAGGTGATAATCTAGATGACCTCTTCTAAACTAAAAGTTGAACCATTGATCGTTGGACCTTTGTTATCTAATTGCTATATAGTGTATGATGATAGATTAAAAGAAGGAGTAATTATTGATCCTGGTGATGATGCAGAAATTATATTAGAAGCTGTTAATGAGCTTTCAATAAATATCAAATTTTTACTTGCTACTCATGGTCATTTTGATCATGTTGGGGCTGTTTCACCACTTAAAAGAGCACTAAAAGCTGAATTTTTAGCTCACAAAGATGATTTCTTTTTTATAGAAGATGGACAGAAATCGGCTCGCAGATGGAATATTGATATCGAGCAGCCAGTAAAACCTGATCGTTTCATTGCAGATGGTGAGAAGATAAAAGTAGGTAATTTTCATTTAGAGGTCATACATACCCCAGGTCATTCACCAGGTGGTGTCAGTTTTTTACATGATAGTATGCTTTTTGGTGGTGATACCCTATTTCAAGGAAGTATTGGTAGAACTGATTTTCGTAAGGGGTCATTTGAGGATTTATCTAAGTCTATTAAAACTCGTCTTTACTCATTACCTGATGATACCATTGTTTATACAGGACATGGACCTGTAACAACAATTGGTGAGGAAAAGTTGTATAATCCTTTCGTGAGGAATTAAGTAATGGATGAGGCAATATTAAAGCTTAAAAAATTTGTTGAAAAATCAGAAAAAATTGTTGCTTTTACAGGCGCAGGGTTTTCAGCTGAAAGTGGGATATCAACATTTCGTGGTGCTGGCGGTCTTTGGTCAAAATATGATCCAGATATTTACGCAAATATCAATATCTTCATGCAGGATTCTTCTTATTATTGGAATTTTTTTAAGGATGAACGATACCCTGTAATAAAAAATGCTAAGCCAAATGAAGGTCATTATGCTTTAGTTGAACTTGAAAAACGTGGGAAAATATATCGTGTGATTACTCAAAATATAGATGGACTGCATCAGGAAGCTGGATTAAAAGAAGTAATTGAGCTTCATGGTAATACAAGAAAAATAAATTGCCTTAGTTGTGGAAAAACTTATACACTTGATGAAACCTATGAAATTTTACAAAAGCAACTTCCACCAAAATGTCAATGTGGAGGTAACTTGAAAACAGGAACTGTTCTTTTTGGCGAACCTCTACCACAAATCGCACTTGATATGGCAAAGCTTGCTTCTAAAAATTGTGATATGTTTATAGTACTTGGTAGCTCACTTGTAGTATATCCTGCCGCTTCAATGCCATTAATTGCCAAAAGAAATGGAGCGATTTTAGTTATTGTAAATATTGATCCAACCCCAATGGATGAAAGAGCAGATCTTGTTATTAATGAAAGTGCCTCAAGGGTTTTATCTAAATTAATCAAATGAATTGTAATTTTTTCTAAATTTAATAACTCTTAAATATGAATCACCGATTCGACTTGGCTGGGGGAATTATGAGCGGATTATTTGGTGTTGTTAGCAAAAAAAATTGTATTACAAGTCTTTACTATGGAACTGATTATCACAGCCATCTTGGGACAGAATTTGGTGGTATTGCATTCATTGACAAGAAAAATAAGAGATTAATTAAAAAAATTCATGATATTAACAACTCACAGTTCAAGTCAAAATTTTATGAAGGCTCTGATAAAATTAATAGCAATCTGGGAATAGGAGTTATATCTGATAAGGATCCTCAACCATTAAGCTTTGAAAGTAAGTTTGGACCTTATGCGATTTGTTGTGCTGGATTGATTACAAATAAAGAAGAATTAGCAGAATCCTTGATAAAAAAAGGTATTTCTTTTAGTGAAATTGAGCAGGGTGATATAAATACAACAGAGCTTGTAGCAAATTTGATAAATCAAGAAGAAAGTATAATTAAAGGAATTGAAGAGGTATATAATAAAATTAGAGGATCAATATCTTTACTAATACTGACAAAAAAGGGAATATTTTGCTCAAGGGATAAAAATGGAGTCAGTCCATTAGTAATCGGTGAAAAAGAAGGAGAAATAGCAGTTAGTAGTGAAACGTGTTCATTTCCAAATTTAGGTTTTAAAATTAAGAAATTCTTAAATCCCGGGGAAATTGTTTTTATTAATAGCAAAGGAATTGAAAAGAAAAAACAAGGTTTAGCTGGTAACAAAATTTGTGCTTTTCTTTGGATTTATACTGGTTTTCCTGCATCAACCTATGAAGATATCAATGTAGAAAAAGTAAGAGAGAATTGTGGGAAATTCTTAGCAAAGCGAGATAATGTTGAGATAGATTTAGCATCTGGTGTACCTGATTCAGGTATTGCTCATGCAATAGGATATGCAATGGAATCAGGAAAACCATTTAGAAGAGTACTGCTTAAATATACTCCTGGATATGGTCGGAGTTACACTCCATTAACTCAGGAGATAAGAGATAGGGTTGCGTTACTAAAATTAATTGCAAATAAGGAAATTGCAAAAGGAAATAGATTAATTTTATGTGAAGATTCAATTGTAAGAGGAACCCAACTAAAGAATTTTACAATTTCCAAATTAAAGGAAGCAGGTGCCAAAGAAATACACGTTCGCCCTGCATGTCCACCATTGATGTTTCCTTGTATTTATAATCTTTCTACAAGAAGCACTCATGAACTTGCTGCCCGAAAGGCAATAAAAGCAATTGAAGGAAAGGATATTGAAGATGTTTCTGAATATTTGAATCCAAATTCGAAAAAATATAAAGATATGCTTGATTGGATTGCAAAGGATCTAGGTGTGACATCTTTAAGATATCAACTGTTGGATGATATGGTTGATGCTATTGGTATGCCAAAAGATAAACTATGTCTGTATTGCTGGAATGGGAAAGATTTTCAAAAAAGCTAGCATTTAGGCCATATCTTTTATCATACTTAAATTTTTAATAGATATTTATATATGAAAATACATTATAACCTTAAATTTTGGGGTAGAAATTATGAAAAAAAAGTTAATTGCTACAATTGTTATAATCTCTTTATTTTTTATATCTGTCTTACCAGTGATAGTGAATGCTAATTATATGAAAAATCAACCATCCTCTTTTGCTGTTAAAAATTCATTAAAACCAGTTTATACTGAAAGTTATGATATGATTGTTATTTCACCATCTTCTTATAGCTTATCTCTACAACCTTTTATTGATCATAAAAATGATCGCAATATACTGTCAAAGTTTGTTTCAATTGATGATATTTATGATGGAACATATTTTGAAGCACAAGGTCGTGATAATCAAGAGATAATAAAATATTTCATAAAGGATGCAATTGAAAATTGGGGTATTACTTATGTTCTATTTGTAGGAAGTTTTACACAGATACCCATTCGTTATTGTTACAATAATGATAATTATTCTGCTAGTCCAGAAATTAAATTTATAAGTGAGCTTTATTACGCAGACATATATGGAGAAAATGGCAATTTTAGCACTTGGGACTCAGATAGTGATGAACTATATGGGGAATGGGATGATGAGGTTGCTCAAGATAAACCAATAGATCTTATCCCTGATGTTTGTTTAGGAAGACTTGCATGCTACAATGTTGATGAAGTAAAAACAGTAGTAAGTAAGATTATAAATTATGAAATGCAGACTGCAGATCCTTCCTGGTTTAAAAGAATGGTTGTAGTTGGAGGAGATACCTATGATAATTTCGAAGGATACGAAGGTGAGATAAACAATCAAAGAGCAATTGATGAAATGGATTCAAGTTTTACACCAATTAAACTATGGGCTTCAAATGGGAAGTTAAAAGAAAAGGGTTGGAATATAATTGGGGAGATAAACAAGGGATGTGGATTTTGGTATTTATCTGGCCATGGTAATACAAATATTTGGATTACTTATGATAATGAACCTGAAAAAACTGCTGTTGGAAAACTCACAAGTATTAACCTTTTATTTTTAAAAAATAAACAAAAACTCCCTGTCTGTCTTGTCGGAGGATGTCATAATAGTGAATTTTCCCTTCCAAGTTTATATCCAATTAAATCCTGGAATCCATTTACATGGTTAAAGGAATGCTGGAGCTGGCAGCTTGTAAGCAAACCAAATGGTGGATCAATTGCTACAATTGGCGCAACAGGTCTATCTTGGTATGGTGTTGAGTATGGCGGTGGTGGAACAGATTGGCTAAATGTAAACTTTTTCAAGGAATACACAAACGGAACAGTAACTCTTGGTGAGATATGGAAAAAATCATTAACAAGTTATCTTGATAATTTCCCAATTGATTGGGAAACAGAATGTGGAGGAATATCATCAATTGATGCAAAAACTGTACAGGAATGGACTTTACTTGGTGATCCGAGTCTAACAATCGGCGGTGGCAATGGAATTATTAAAAATCAAATCATCTGAATCAGTAGTTTAATAATGGATGATTTTTAATAAAAAAAGTTGTTTCAGTTATTTGTGGTAAAGAAATCTTACAAAAGGTTTTGGGAGGTAGATTTTTTTCGTGGCCTTGCAGTAATTTTAATGATTATTTTTCATCTACTATATGATTTAAACTATCTAGATATCTATAAAATTAGTTTATATTCAGGTCCAATACTTATTTACCTCTATTCTATAGGTTCATCTTTTCTTTTACTTGTAGGTATATCATTAGCATTGAGTTACTCAAGAATAAAGAAAAAATTTCCAAAAAAAGAAGTCCAATTAAAATACATAAAACGCGGATTGATGATTTTTTCATTGGGATTATTTATCACTGTTGTATCTTGGCTTTATCTAAATGAAGGTTTTATTATATTTGGTGTATTGCATTGTATTGGACTGTCAATTATACTTGCTATTCCCTTTTTAAAATATCGCTATTTAAATTTTTCAATTGGTATTATCTTGATAATACTTGGAATAATTCTAAAAAATTTTACATTTGATTTCAGTTATCTACTTTTTCTTGGATTTGTTCCAAATCAATTTTACACAATTGATTATTTTCCTCTTTTACCCTGGTTTGGTGTTGTGTTAGTTGGAATATTTATTGGTAATTGTTTATATGTTGATAATAAAAGACAATTCAGATTAAAAAATCTTGATGAATTTAGGTTTATCAGGTTATTTGGTTTTTTAGGACGTCACTCATTGCTTATATATTTTATACATCAACCTGTAATGTTAGCAATACTTCATTTGTTTTTAATAATCTAATTTTAGTAAATAATTAATCAGTGATTCTTATTACCAGATTAATGATTGGTAAGAATTTTGATACAGTAATAATTGGAGCTGGTATTTCTGGACTTGCTTGTGCTAAACGGCTCCAGGATTATGGTAAGGATTTTTTAATTATTTCTGAAAATATAGGTGGGAGAATTTTAACATCTAAAGATAGAAATGCAAATTATGGTGCATTTTTTGTATGCTCTGATTACCATAATGTAAATCAATATGTTACACTTGGTCCAAAAATTAGATTGAGAGATTTTTGTTTTCATGATAATTCTAGTAAATATGTTTTGTTTGAACCAAAATTGTTATCATATACATTACAATTTTTAAAAGTAATGAAAATTCTTTACAAATTTAGAAAGGCGTTTAGAAAATTTAGAATAAAGTCAGAAAACATATCTCAAAAAAAAGCAATAGAAAATGACCCTTTTTTATATGATCTTTATATGACAAATGCAGTTGATTTTGTAAAAAAACAAGGTATACAATCCGGAACAGAAACTTATCTGTCAAAAGCCTTGTATTCAACAACGTTTTCAAATATTTCTGAATTGAATGCATTTAGTTTCTTACAGTTTTTACTTCCTTTAATTACACCGATTTATACATTTACTTTTGAAAAAGAAAAAATGACAGAATCATTTAATCATAAAATTCTTTTAGATAGAGTTGAAAGTATTGAATATAAGAATCAAAAATATCTAATAAAACTTAAAAAAAGTAAAATTTCAACAAAGAATTTGGTCTTAGCAACTGAAATAAATTGGTCAAAAAAAATTGCTGGAATTAAAAAAACAAATAAACCTGTCAGCACTCATATGTATCATATTAAGGGAACTCCTAAAGATGTGATTTCAAAAAAGAGATATCATCTTTTTTCATCAAATAATAACGTTCAAGCTGTTGCTGACCTCAAAGATGGTACATATCTATTTTATTATAAGGAAAAAAAACCATCATTAGACAAATATTTTTCTAAATTTGAAATCATTGATAGCCATTTTTGGAACCCAGCAGGAACAATTAATGGCCATGAGTTAATAGAAACAAATAGAGGAAATAACATGTATCTAATAGGAGATTTCAATATTGCAGGCCTTGAGGAATCATACATTACAGGTCTATATTGTGCAAATCAGATTATAAAATCTGACTAATTATTTTCCAAACTTCCATACTTTTATACTATCTTCAAGAATTTCTGTTTCATCATAATATGCTTTAACTTGTATTGTATGTCTAAGTATTGGTCCTCCTTCCCATGACCAAATGTATGGTTCTTCTGCGTCAGTAAATTTCAGTTCATTATCAAGATAAAATTCGACTTTCTCAACTAACCCATCTAAAGATTTTAATTCTGCCTCAACCTCAATATCTCCAATTATCAATGTATCTAAAAATCTAAATTTTTGTTCACCTGATTTATAAAGAAAACCATTTTTAGGTTTTATTATTTCGATTTTAGGGTAATCTGATCCATTAATTGTAATAAAATCAATTCCATTGCCAGATGGCCCAGAATATCTATCTTTTGAAAAAATATCAACAGATTTGTTCCAATGCTCGTGTACACCTAAACTTTCTGATAGGTAGACTCCATCGTTTTCTGGATCATATGTATTTGGTAATGGTTCTGCAGATTGATGTAGATAGTTTTGAGATCCTTCACAGGGATTTGTACCCTCTGCATGTAAGAAATCATACATTACGGAGTCTATTGAAACTGGGTCTTGTGAAAAAAACAAGCTGTTTGTCCAATCATTATTAAATGGATACATGTTGAATTTTGCAATTGTTCTATGATCTATTTTTGTTGCATAGGTTCCATCTCCGATATATAAAAGTGTTTTACCACCTAGATGCTTATGTGAAAGCAGGTCTGTTTGAGGAGCTGGATTTCCCTCTGTAAAAGCATTTTTATGGTAATTATGTACATCCCATACATTTTCAATCCAAGTTCCAAATAGATTCTTTCCTGACAGCGTAACACCGGTCTCTATTGGATGTCTTTTAAGAAGTGGCATATTGATAATATATTTTGCATCAACAACACATGTAGGAAGTGTTCTATTTAATCCTGTTTCATCTGCAAAATAAATCTTTTCAGAACTTACCTTGACTTTTTCTCGGCCAAGGGCTAAGCCTGCATTTTCAACAAAATGAACTTTTGGAAATTCAGCTATTGGAAAGATTGCTGGATATGTTTCATAATATATTCGCTTATAAAACCAATTTGGCATGACTCGAGAAGCATCATACACTGTAATATCTTCTTGTTTAACACCTACAACATTTACTAATTGTCTAAGTAATGCTTTTACAACATATGGACTTGCATCTCTTTCATTATCTGATAATAAATAACTTACCGCTTGATAACAATTATTTAAATTTACTTTGATTGATATTTTTTCACCTGTTTTATATCCAACATCGCCATTTCCATGAACAATATTAAAATGTTTAAACAAGGCATTCCATGCATCATTTGTATCATTTAATTCTGCTAAACCTTGTACACCTAAAGAAAACATTTTGTCAATAACATCCTGATCATTATTTACCTTATACCACCAGTATCCATTGGTATTTGATTCTGTTGCATCAGGATCCCATACCCATACAACCCTTCCAGGATTAACACCTTGTGGTGTACCTATTGGTTGATTTGGAACAGGTTCCCAACTGCTAATTTTTTGATTATTGTTATCAATATCAGCAAAAACTCCGCCTGATATTGTAAATACCAGAAAAAGACTAATTACAATAACAGGTAATATTGCAAAAGTTTTTGTTTTTGCTCGTTTGAACCAGTATATTGCTCCATGAAATAATGCAGTCCAAATTATACTCCAAAAAATAATATAACTTGATGCTATCGTCATAGATACCTGCTGGCAGGGATAATAGATTCTATCAGGTTTTGGTAAAACTCTAACGAGGAACCAAATCAAACATGTAATTCCTGCTAAATGAAAAAAAATATTTTGTGGATTACTGACCTTATAAAAGATTTTCATTTTTATCTTATGAAAACGTGATTTTATGTTTGTCACCCCCAAAATTAACAATTGTTATGTTTTACATATATAAAAATGTAAGGGTTATATTTCGTCTAGTTGCTTCAATAGATATTAGGTGAGATGATACTTAATGATTAAATATCTCTTCTTTTAAAGAAGAAATATGCTAGGATCAATGGTAATATAAACCAAATTATTAGAGATATAATTACTAAAGGTGTACTTAAAATTTGAGGGAATTCAGTTGTTATTTCTCCAGTATCAATAGATGTAACTCCAAATGCTCTCTCAACTGCTGTTTGATAAAGACTTATTGGATTAAAAACATTTGAATAATAATACCAATCTGGGAATCCTTGACCTATACCTGTTGCAAATAAAATAACTAGGGTAACTATGTTATATATCCAATTCCAAAAAAATATTAAAATCCCTCCAAAAATGGAAGTTATACGTTTTTTACAATAGGCAGATATACAGATTGACAAACTTAGAAAAATAACTCCAACAAATATACTTAGAAATATAAAAGCAATATACCCTCCAAAATAATCAGTTCCAACTGATGTAGCAATTATGATTCCACCAAGACCAAATCCTAAAAAAATTGGCATTGAAATTACAGCTCCAAGACCAATAAGTTTTCCCAATAATACTTCTATACGTCTTATAGGGTATGATAAAACAACATATAATGCTCCACTTTCTGCTTCGCCAGATATTGTACCAAATCCTAAAATTATGGAAATTAAAGGAATAATTAAAATTGAAATAACCATTATTGATAAAACTGTAATTTGCATATTTCCAAAACTATCACCACCAGCTTGACCTCCAGCAACATAAGAAAAAGCCATAATTAAAATAATGAAAAGTACTGTTAGCAATAAAATCCATTTATTTCTAACATTATCTAGGAATTCTTTTTTTGCTATAATATAGATTGACCTGGGATTTATTGCTAGCATTATACACCTCCTTCATCGGTAGATATCAATTTTATAAATGCTTCCTCAAGAGATGGTTCAATTGTTCTTAGATTATCAATTATTAAACCCGATTTCTCAATACTTATTATTATCTTACTACGGAATGAAGGCTCACAAGTAATAAATAGTGTATTATTTTGTATATCTATTGACTCAATTCCTGTTATATTTTTAATTATTTCAGGTATTTTTCCGTTTAAACCCAGAATTGTAATTTCAAGACGAGGTTTAATATTTAATAATTTGTTCAGATTAGGAACTGTATCTTCAGCTATTAATTTTCCTTTATTAATTATTGCAACTCTATTGCATAAATTCTGAACCTCACTTAAGATATGGGATGAAAAAATTACTGTAGCACCTTGCTCATTTAACTTTCTTATTTTGTCTCTTATAGTTTTGACCCATCTTGCATCTAAGCCAGCCATTGGTTCATCAAGAATATAAACAGGGGGATTACCAATCATTACTTGAGCTACACCTAATAATTGAACCATGCCCTTTGAAAAAGTTCCTACTTTTCTAGTCATTGCATCATTAAGTCCAACTTCTTTAATAAGAGGCATAGCAATTGATTTATCATCGCCTCTTAATTCACAAAAGAAATTTAAAGTTTGCAAAGGAGTTAAATTGTCATAAAAAGAAACTCTTTCTGGTAGGTATCCTACTGATTTCTTTGCTTCAATATCTTGCTTTTTTATATCATATCCATTGATTTTTACAGATCCTGTATTAGAATGAATTAAACCAAGTATTGCTTTTATTGTTGTAGTTTTTCCTGCCCCATTTGGTCCTAGAAGTCCAAATATCTCTCCTCTCCTTATATTTAATGATAGATTATCAACAGCCTTAAGATCTTTATACATTTTTGTAAGCCCATTTACTTCTATTGCAAATGAGCCAGTATCTTTACTTATAATAGGTTTTTCACCTGGAAAGGTAAAAACACCTTTGCTATTACATTTAGGACAATTAATTATTTTTTTTTCTCCAGAATTTCCTTCAATTGTTTGTTGATTTTTACACTTGGGGCACATTATTCTTTTTTTAATCATGTTTTTCTTCCCCTGTCTAAAATAATATTTCTTGTTGAGGTATTATGAGAACCTATAAAATATCTTTTGCTAAATCAAATATTACTTACAATCTTATTTTTAAAAAAACAGTGGAAACTTCTAATACTAAAACAGTATTATGAATCCTTAATTTCAGGGATCTAATGTTTAATAAAAAACTTGGTATCATCGACTTATCAAAAAATAAGATTACTATTAAACAAACCCCTGATTCTTTAAGAAAGCTTTTTTTAGGTGGAAGAGGTCTCAATAGCTATTACCTTTATAAAATGATAAAACCAGGAATTGATCCATTTTCACCAAGCAATGTTTTGATTTTTGGAACTGGTTTATTAACTGGAACCTTAGTTCCAAATTCTAGTCGTTTCAATGTATCTTCAAAATCACCTGAAACAGGTATTCTTGGAGATGCAAATTGTGGAGGTTACTTTGCAGCTGAGTTACGTTATGCCGGTTTTGATAGACTTATTATAAATGGTAAAGCAAAAAAACCAAGTTATTTGTATGTAAATGATGGAAAAATTGAAATCAAAGATGCAAGGGATTATTGGGGAATGGATACAACTGAGATTCAAAAAAATCTTAAAAAAAATCTTGGACAAGTGGAAGCAGCAGTATGCGGTATTGCTGGTGAAAACCTTGTTAGATTTGCTTGTGTTAGAACAGGTGTTAAAAATTCAGCTGGACGATGTGGTATTGGAGCTGTAATGGGATCAAAAAACCTAAAGGCTATTGCAGCTAGAGGTACACAAGGTATTGAGATTTCACATCCTAAAGAAATGCTTGAGGTGGTTGAGCAGTTAAAAGATTATATCATGAATTCAAAAATAACATCGATTCTTGGTAGTGTTGGAACACCTCTTCTTTATGAAGTTAGTAATACATTAGGTGCTATTAGAACAAAAAACAGTCAATTAAATGCCTGGTCAGATTCATTAAATGCCGATGTTATTGAAACCTTTGTTGATAAGATGATCAGTTGTTCCTCTTGCATTGTTCATTGTCGACATAGAAATAAACTTAATGGGGAAGGACCAGAATATACAGCGGTTGGCCTGTTAGGTGCAAATCTTGGTATAGATGATCCTGCACAAGTTATTGAACTTAATAATATATGCAATGAACTGGGTTTGGATATTTCATCTAGTGGAACAATTCTTGCTTGGGCTTTTGAGTTATATGAAAAAGGTATTATTAATAAAAAAATAACTGGGGAAGATCTTCATTTTGGTGATTTTGAACTTGTAAAAAAATTATTATATAATATCTCGCGAAGGGAGGGATTCGGAAATATCCTTGCAGAAAGTACAAGAAACATAAATCGATTTGGAAAAAAATCAAAGGATTATCTTATTGCTGTCAAAGGACTGCCACAAAGCGATCCTCATGATTGCAGATATATCAAAGCCTTTGCGCTTGGTATAGCAACTTCGTCAAGAGGAGCAGATCACCTGAGAAGTAGACCGACGCTTGAAATATTTCTAAATTTACCAAAAGAAGTTAAAGAAAAAATATATGGTAGAGGTATACCAAATGATCCCACATCTTACAAGGCAAAAGAAAAAACCGTATATTTTTCTGATAATATTTTTGCTGCAATTGACAGCCTTGGAATATGTAAATTTATCTGTCATGGTTTCAATAGTCCACACTTTGTTGATTATACCTGGATGAAAAAACTTATTCATTCGGCGACTGGTTGGGATTTTAACGAGAAAGATATTCTTGAAGTTGGAAAAAGAGTAATAGATATTGAGAGGATGTTTAACAACCGTGAGGGGATATCAAGAAAAGATGATACTCTCCCAAAAAAATATTTTGATGATCCAATGCCACTTAAAATTGCAAAGGGACATCATATTGATAGAGAAGAATTTGACAAACTACTTTCAAGATATTATAAGTTACGAGATTGGACTAATGATGGGCAAGTTAAAGATACCCGTTTAAAAGAGCTGGAGGCGTTGATGTGAAATACCTCTACGTCTACCCAGAGAAATGTACAGGTTGTCGAGAATGTTCGATAGCTTGTTCACTTAGTAAGTTTGGAGTATGTAACCCAAAGAAAGCAGCTATCACAGTTGTAAGAGATGAGTTTAATAGATACGAATTTCCAATAATCTGTTTTCAATGTGAAGATCCTGTATGTTTAAAATTCTGTCACCAAAATGCATACCAGATAAAAGACGGAGTTACAATTAGAGATGAAGATAAATGTATTGGATGCAGACTATGTGCTGTTTTATGTCCTTATAATGCTGTGACAACTATTGATGATGAAATAATAAAATGTGATCTATGTGAAGGAGACCCGAAATGCGTAAAATATTGTTCTACAGGTGCGATACAATATCTTGATGAGACTGTTGAGCTAGAAAAACGACGGAAAAAAATGGCTGAAAGATTTTTAGAAATTAATAGTAAATAAAATTTAGTTATATTTTTAAGTTATTCCAAATAATAATCACAAGTTGAAAATTCAATTTGAATATTTTAATTAAAAAATTCTTAATATTTTCAATATAAATTATATAAAAATGAAAATATAAAATTAAATGTTAAACAAGCATAATTAACTTTTTTTGAACAAAATGAAAGAAATCAATATTAATTTTAACAATTGTTTGAAATAAAAATAATAAATTATTTAAAGGATAAGATGTATTATTAACAGGCGTTAATTATTATTGCCTGAAAAAGACCAAAATTGAATTTGGAGCATTAAAATGTATAATAAATATTTATTTAAAACCAGTATTATTTTTGTAATTATTTTTATGCTTATTGGGATGAGTTTTATTACATCAACAGGAAGATTAAATGAGGAAAAAAAGTTAGAAATATTAAGAACCTCTGATATTAATGGAATCTATTATTTACGGGATGACGATCCTTTAAATTATATGGATGAAGGTTCTTTACTTAGACAAATGCCTCTAGATGAAGAAGTTACTCTGTGTGGATTATTTATTTTATTTCACTTTGCTGAAAAAGATGATTATTTAGAAAATTTATCCTTAATCAATATTTATTACCATATTTGGCAAAAAACTCCAGAAAGTCCATTAGAAGGAGAAATTTTTGATTTAGGTTATTATACATCAAGTGGTCATAATACTTATATGAATGAATCGATAATGATCAATACTAGTAATAACATTGTAAATGTTGATAACTATAGACTAGTTCAAGCAATACAAAGCATCAATCCCAATATTGCTAAGTTTGATAGTGAAGGAATTTATAATTTTACACTTAAACTAGTAGGAAATGGCCCAAATATAAGATCATTTCCAAATCAATATTCATTTATTATTTTAAATCTTGAAGATAATACTACATTAAAATCCTATGATAGAGATAATGACTATTTAAACGATTATGAAGAATTATTCATCTATTATACTAATCCATTTGATATCGATACTGATGATGACGGTGTCTCTGATTATTTCGAATATCTTGCAGGGACTGATCCAAATGATTTTAGTGATTTTCTAATAATAAATAACCCACCAGGTATGGTTTCAATAACTGGTCCTAACGGTGTGAAACCAGGTATATCTTATCAATTCAAATTCAGTGCAGAAGATCCAGATGGCGATGATGTTAAATATATAATAGATTGGGGTGATACACAATCTGATAGTACAATATATGTTCATTCAGGAAAAGAAATGACACTATCACATACTTGGACTACAAAGGGAACTTATATAATAAAAGCAAAAGCAAAAGATGAATTTGGTATATTTGGACCACTGACAACAAAGACAGTCAATGTACAAAGGACCAAAACAGTTCATAAAAATCTACTTGATTTTCTACAAAACTATAATTACATTTTTCCAGTTTTACAATTATTCTTAAAGATTCTAAAATTATAGTTATGTCAAATAATTAATAATTAGATAACCTTATTATGAAAACCTTGTTTTCTTTTTTTTAAATGGAAATATTTGGATTTATAGTAACAATTGTTTTATTGACTGCTTCAGGTGCACTTGCACCGGGACCACTATTTTTTGCAACAATATCTCATGGTACAAAACATGGTGCAAAAACAGGATTTATCTTTTCAATTGCTCATACTATTGTAGAATTTTCATTGATAATGCTATTTGCATTGGGACTTCTAACTATAGCAAGCGAACCTGTAGTAAAGATTATTATTGGATTTATGGGTGGAATTGTTTTAATAGCATTTGGATTTATACAAATTTATAAATCAATTATCACAAAGGCTGAGGACTTAAAAAAACCAAAGTCAACTTATCGACATTTGTTTTTTATAGGAATTGCATTTACAGGTTTGAATCCTTATTTTATAATTTGGTGGTTAACAGTTGGTGCTCAATTAATAATAATGGCCCTTCAGTTTGCTGCACTGCTGGGTGTGGTATTTATGTTTTTATGCCATGTTTGGATGGATTATGCTTGGCTTACAGGTGTTGCATATCTATCAAAAAAAGGAACAAGAGTTATGGATTTGAAATGGTATAAACCTCTAATGATTGTTTTTGGAGCAGTTCTTATTTATTTCGGAGCTAGTTTTATTTTAGGAGCTGCTGAGATATACATCTAGATATTAGGAGAAATTACAAAATTCTCATCAAGCAATCTCTCTTCAATTTGACTTATATCTAAACCTTTTTTTATAAGGCCATAAAAAGTTCCTGTATTTCTAATACTTCCAACAAATTGCAGACCCACCATTCTATCATTTTTTATTAGAATTTTTTTAAAAGTATTTGGTGTTGATCGTGTTATCTTTTTACATTTACCTATGTCTTTTGAAATATAGCCCATTGCAACGATTGGTATGTTAAAGATATCAAGGACATTTACTATATCTGCACCATCATACTTTTTTATTTTACCAGCCATGTTCAAACCAGCGATTCTTCCTTGTTCAATAGCATTAGGCCATATAGCAAATGAACCCTGTTTACCTAAAATTTGTTCGTACACTTCTGTAATATCACCTGCAGCATAGATATCTTGTTTATTTGTTTTCATTGTTGAGTCAACAATGATTCCTCGATTTACTTTTATTTTTGACCCTTTTACAATTCCGATATTAGGTGCTACACCTATTGCAAGTACTACCATATCGCAATTAAGCTTTTTTTCCCCAAGAGTAACACCAGTAACTTTACCTTTACCATTAATACTTTTTACACTATCATTAAATATTAATTTTATATCATGTTTTTTTAAGATCTCTTCAATTTTTTCTGATACATCAGAATCAAGCATTCTTGATAAAACATTAGGAAGCATCTCAACAATCGTAACATTTATTCCTCTCTTTTTAAGCATGCATGCAGTCTCAACTCCCATAAAACCACCACCTACTATTACTGCATGATTTACACCTTGCTTGATGTTATTAATTATTTGAAGAGAAGAATTAAGTGTCCCCATAATATGGACACCATTAAGTGTTAAACCTTCTATTTCTTTAGGGGTAATTGGCACAGCACCTGCTGAGATCAGTAATTTATCAAACTTAATAGATTTCCCATCTGCAAGTTTTATTTTTTTTTCATCTGGAAAAATATTTACTGCTTCGGTATTTTTTAAAAATATTGCATTTAGTTTATTATAAAAACCTGTATCAAATCGAAAGATTTTTGGTTTTTTAATCTCCCCACCGATAAGATTTGGCAGTGAACAAGGTGAATAAGCTGGATATTTTTCACGTGAAATTATTGTAATATCTGATTTTTTATCAATTTCTCTAATTGCTTGAAGTGCACTGACTCCAGCCCCTCCGTTTCCAATTATAACATGATGCAATAAATAACCATCCATGCTTTTTATTTATGCTCCAATATATTCAGGGAGTTCCGAACCTCTGATAAGAGAGACAATGGTAGAGTTTATTGGTGTTGGAATGCCTTTTTTCTTGCCATATTTTACAATTTTATCATTAATAAAGCTGATTTCTGTTGGATTGTTTTTTTCAATGTCAACATGCATTGATGTTCTATGATGACCTGCTTTATCAAGATAACTCATACAAAATTTTAAAAAATCTGGTTTATAATGAATTCCATTTGCTGCTGCTACCTCTATTGATTCACGAAGTATTGCTTCTGTAAGATTTCTAGTATCCTTAAATTCCATCATCTGTCTCATTGTTCTTCTTGTAAGTGCGCAGACTGGACTTAAAGCTGCATTTAAAATAATCTTTTCCCATTCATATCTCTTAATATCCTTGGTAAAAGTGGTTTTTAGATCTGCTTTTGTGATAATTTCTGCTAGCTCTTTTGCTTTATTTTCAGCTTTAGGATCAATCATTCCAACATAGTTTGGAGGATTGAAAAAAGACATCCTTACCTTTCCATTGTCAATAAGATTTCCAGCATAGTTTACCACAATTCTAAGTGTGTTATTTTTACCAAAAACTTCAGCAATCAGCTCCTCATTGTCAAGTCCATTTTGTAGACTTATATAAGTAATTCCAGGCTTTGCAACCTGTTTTAATAATGGTAAAATCTGAGGAAGAACAGATGCTTTTACAGATATAAACAAATAATCTAATTCTTTATTGCTCAACTCATCAATACCATAACAAATGTTACTTTGTAAAAATGGGGCTTTCATTTCTTTGACTCCAGTTATGCTTAGACCATTTCTTTTGATTTCGTCCATATGTGCTTTAAGAATATCTATTAATGTAACATTATGTCCGGCTTTTGCAAGATGTACAGCCATTATGCTTCCTACAGGACCTGCTCCAATAATTCCAAATTTATATTTCTTCAAGGTCTCCCCTCTTTTTTATTAAAACGTTCCCTTAATTTTCGGTGTAATATTTTACCAGTTGGAGTACGTGGCATTTCTTCATCTTTGATAAAAATGATCTTTTTTGGACGTTTATACCCAGCCATTTTATTCTTACAATAGTCAATTATCATTTCTTCATCAATTTTAGTCTTTTCTCTTGGGACAATTACTGCAGTTACCTGTTCACCCCATTTCGCATGAGGTAAACCAATTACAGCAACGTCAAATACGTCCGGATGGGAGATAATAATTTCTTGAACTTCACTAGGATATACATGTTCTCCACCAGTAATTATCATATTGTCTTTCCTATCAACTATATAAAAAAAACCATCTTCATCACGTTTTGCTAAATCACCAGCACTAAACCATTCACCTCTAAATGATTTGGCTGTTTTTTCAGGCATTTTATAGTATTCATTAAACATCATTGGACCACGCGAGAACAACTCTCCAACTTCATTTACTCCTACTTCGTTGCCGTTTTCATCTAACAACTTAACAAAGTCAGTACCAACTGCTTCATAACCAATTGAACCTAACTTTCGCATCTGGTCTTCAGGCTTTAAAAGTGTTACAAGACCTGCTTCAGTTGAACCATATGCTTCATAGAGTTCAACACCTGGGAAAAACTTCATTATATCCTTTTTCATGCTTTTTGCTACAGGTGCTGATGAACAAAGCAGTTTTTTAATTGAACTTACGTCACGTTTTTTTGCTTTTTCAGATGCATTTAAAATAAGATTATAATGGGTTGGAATTAGTGATATATAGGTAATTTTTTCTTTTTCAATTATTTCTAAGATTTCATCAGCTCTAAAATGACGTGCTGGATGAATAAAAGCAGTTCCACCTAAATATAGAAAAAGAAAAGTGTAAAATGTCGAGTTTACGTGATATAAGGGCATAACATTTAGACATACATCATGTTCATTAAATCCAAAATCAACTGCATTAATTAAAAAAAATGCAATATAGGATTCATGTGATCGAACAACACCCTTTGGAACTCCTGTAGTTCCAGATGTATAAAGAATTATCCAGGGGTCCTTGCATTCTATATCACTTTCAGGTTCTTCATCTGGCGAATCCTCAATGAAATCTTCATACTCTATGTATCCCTTTGTTTTTTTTCCAACTACAATATAATTATCTGAAGGAATGTTTGTGAGTTCCTTTTTTATTGTATTAATAGTAGGAGAAAACTCATCATGAACAATAAATGCTTTCGCATCTGAGTTCTCCATAAGTGTTAATATCTCTCTACCAACAAATCTAAAATGTACAGGTGCAATTATAAGACCTGTTTTTGCTGCTGCTAAATAAGCTTCAACAATTTCTATACAGTTTTCTAGAAGTACTGCAAATTTATCTCCTTTTTTTAAACCTAGGTTTAAAAGACTATTTGCTAATTTATTTACCCTATTATTAAGTTCAGGATATGTATAAGCTCTTTTTTCATCTTTTAAGGCAATATGATTTGGAAATTTTTTCGCATTCATTTTCACCATTTCGCCAAGATTTAACCAGCAAGCCATCATTTTCTCCTCCATACCAATTATTTTTTTTCTTGAAGCTGTTCAATAAATGCTTCTACATTTGTTATAAATTGCTCATCAGATATACATCTAAGATCATTCAAATCTCCATTTACTAC
>WOR8_10008316_pt1 | contig 26407 bp, 20 predicted proteins | sample DeeMarSeWOR38_10_FD_19890 | JGI IMG/M metagenome (IMG submission 19890) | reverse complement strand
CTCACGGCGCATACGCTCGATGTCCGCCCGGGCCGCGTCCATCGCTTGCCGAAACTGCTCACTGGCATGCAGTTTGGCCACGGCAGCCGCCCCGACCAGTCTCCCCGCGACTACATCGGTGTACCAATGCGCGTTGCAGACGTTGCGGCTTTCACCAAAGGATCGGCCCCTGGCCAGGATGGCTTCGGCGCGGTCCGGCGCGAGCTCCGTCAGTATCAGCGCCCAGCCCCAGCCGATTGACGTGTGACCTGACGGATAGGAGCCATCCTTGCGCAAAGCTTCCTCGTCCTCCGGAGCGCATACCGTTTCTCCCCTGACCATGAAGGGGCGTTCCCGCTGGTAAGCGTTTTTAGCGGAATAGGGAGCCAGCCCCATGTCCGTCAGGGTTCGCCGCAGCAGCATGTAGAGCGCAGGGGTGTCTTCCTCGCTCACCGGGATGCCCAGCGCGCAGGAAAAGACGTTCGTCGGCGCCGGAAAATGCAGGTCCGCATCCCTTATTGCCAGGTCCCAGCGGTCCGTGCCACGCAGCGCCTGCATGTTGTCTGCCCAGGCAGTGTCCATCGCCTGCCGTGCTGAGTCCTCCGCCGGTGAAGGCAGCACGAACTCCTTGCTGTCTAGCTGTTCCTCTTTAGACAGGTAGCCCTGAAGCATCCCCGGCATGATTTCCTTCTCAACATCGGCATCGCTCTGCGCCGCCATGGAAATGCTTGCAAAACATACGACAAAAACCAGAGCTACCATTATGCGCACAATTTTCTTTTTTACCCTCCTCGCTGTAAGATTTTTGATAATTGGCATAGTTGGTACTAGCACATTATTTCAATGCTATTCCGGTCATGACCCATAAATATATGGAAAAACAGGATTACCCGGGGATTTCTCCAGCAGGGCTTTATTTCACGAAACTAGTGTTTATGAGCCTCATCCGTGTCATTGTTATTTAAGTTGTTTAAGATCAGCAAAATCTCAGATTCCAGTTCTGACAGCAAGGCTTCATATTCCTCCCTCCGTTGAGAAGCCTCCCGCACGTCAGACTTGTTCCAGTGGTGCAATGCTTTGCTACATTTCTGGTAATCAGAGCACAATGTCTGAAAGGTTTTGTCTCTTTTGAAAAGATGTTTGATGATTTCCCGGTGCGAAGGAAAACGATCAAGGAGAGCATAAGGATTGATCTCGATAATATTCATAGAAAAATCTCTCCTTCAGCGAACAAAGTAAGTATTTGCACAAAATAATTATTTTTTGTAAAAAGAATTAAAGAATTATAAAACCTAACTTAGGATATTTGTTGCTTAAACTCTTGGGCGAGAGGATAAGATTGGTATATCAAATTGATGAAGATCATAATTCTTTCTCCGGGTTTGAAACTGCCTTTTCCGCAGAAGAGATCCAGCAGCAACTCCAGCGGATTCTAAATAGTCCTGATTTCAATGCTACCCCACAGCAACGTGCCTTTCTTAATTTTGTGGTCAACCAAGCACTGGCCGGCAATTCCCATTGCATCAAAGGGTATACCGTGGCAACCCAGGTGTTCGGCCGGGATGAGAACTTTGACCAGGCAATTGATCCAATCGTCAGCATTCAGGCAAACAAACTGCGCCGGGCCCTTGAACGCTATTACCTCCTTTCAGGCAAAGAGGATATTATTCATCTGAAAATACCCAAGGGTAGCTATGTCCCTGTTTTCAAAAGAAGAACAACAGCCGAAACAAAACCAGCACCGCATAACTGCAAAGACCAGGATACCTGTTTCGAAGAGTCCTGGCCTGCAGTTCTCATCAAACCATTTATAAACCTCACAAACGATACGGAGAAAAATTACCTGGGGGCAGGTTTTGCAACCGAACTTGCCACGGAGATAAACAGGTCTCAAGCGGTCTGTGTCCTGCATTATGGTGCTGAAGGGCAGGGCAAGAGGAGTTCGGACACTGCTGCCCGTTTTGTTATAGAGGGAAACATCCGTGAATATGAAAACGGTATAAAAGTGGTTATAAATCTGATGGATGTTAAAACCAGCAGGCAGATATGGAGCGACACCCAACTGTTTGATAAGGATTTAACAACAATTATTAATTTTCAGGAAGAATTTGCTTCCATAGTTGGTGCTAAAATTGCCGGCGAACAGGGGATCATTTTCAAGATCATCTCTGATGAATCAAAAAATAAACAGCCAGAACAATTAAAAACCTATGAAGCCATTCTGAGATACCATCACTATGACCAGACACTTTCCCCGGATGATTTTAGAAGAGCTTTTACAGCACTGGAAAGAGCCAGGCTCAATGAACCCGAATGCGCCCAGGTCTGGACTTTTCTTGCGCGGCTTTATGCCAATATATTCAGCCTGGAAATTCCGGGCTTTGATGTCAGGGATTCAGAGAATAAAGCTCTTGAGTATGCTGAAAAGGGTGCCCAGCTTAATCCTGACAATCAGTGCGCAAGAGCTATGCTGGCATTTGTCAGAATGCTTACTGATGATATTGCCGGAGCACGCAAGGAAATAAACCTGGCTTTTGAACTGAATCCAAAATCTCTCTACCTGATGGACGGAATTGGTTATGTAAAAACCCTCCTGGGAGAATGGGAGCTTGGTCCGGCGTTAATTAATAAAGTCATAAAGTTCAATCCTTACTATAAACCCGTAGTCCACTATGGGCTGTGGGTAAATTGCCTGCGACAGCATGATTTCCAGAATGCCTATCTGGAAGCAACAGGGTTGCGAAGGCCTGCAATTTTCTGGTATCCCCTTGTCAAGGCAGCAACATTTGGACTTCTGGATAAGATTAAAGAAGGCAAAAAATATGCCAGGGACCTGCTGCAACTTAAGCCCGACTTTAAGGAACGCGGCCGCATACTGATCGGGCGCTATATCAAGTTTGACAATATCTCTGATCTCGTTATAGAAGGGCTGGACAGGGTGGGGGTAACAGTTGATTAGCCGGGCTGAAAATCTCTCTGCCCTTCAGCTGCCTTCAACATTAAATCCTTATGACTCTCCGGTCCTGGAGTGAAAATAATCCACCCCTTTCAGGAGCAGGAAATGCTTTTATGTGTCAGGCATAGATCCCTTATTCTCTTCAGCGCTGCAACTCTGTTTCTGACGCTGTTCTGTTTCCTTGGGCCTCTGCAGGTAAATGCCCAGGAAGAAACCGCACAACCGGAAAAAAAAGAAGCAGCGCAAGCAAAAAAAGAGTTCCCGAGCAGAAACGAAATTATTCCCCGCGCGACAGTGATTTCCGCCAAACTGGCCGAGGCCGATGCCCAGGTCCAGAAGGCTGAGGTCCTTGCTCCTGTCTATGGAACCCTGGACCTTGTGGAGAGAAGACTTGGAGAACTGGAAAAGCAGTATACCAACTGGGAGGAGATCAAAAGCTGGCGGTTAAACCGCCTGCGAATAGTTGAATCCGCTTATGCCGATCTTGGTGAACAGCAGAAGGGACAACTGACCATTATTCAAACCCATTTGGAAATCATGGAAGACCTGCTAAGCACATGGGAGCAGGAAAAGGCATATTGGCAGGAATGGCAAGAGATTTTAAGTAAAAAAAATGTCAGGTATCCCGAGGAGACATTCGGGGATATTCTGGCCAGCATAGACAGGCTGCTGGAACAGGTAACCAGTGTGGGTGGCGAATTGATCAAGGCGCAGCAGAAGTATTCACCCGGGCAGGTGATCATTAGCAGGCGCCTCATTACAATCAACAAAACCCTGAACAGCATCAGGAAGGAATCTTTCAGTCGCAATTCTTATTCTCTATTTGAACCCGGCTATTACCGACAGTTCAATCGGGGGCTGTTTACTGATTTCACAAGCAGCCTGAAGACGAATTTTAAGACGCCTGAGAGTATTTACAAGGATCGTGGCTGGGCATTGATCCTGCAGGTTTTCATCATCCTCATCATTACCCAGTTGCTTATCATCCGCAGTAAGCAGAGCAGGCCCATTGCAAAGGAATGGCGTTTTCTCTTCCAGCGCCCCCTGGCTGGAGCCATCTTAATTAATATCGTCGTTGTAGGAAATTTCACGCAGCAGTATCATAGCCTGCCGCTCGTCTGGCGCTGGGTGCTGTTGGTCATCCTAACGATCGTGGCCACTCGGCTTATCAACGTCCTCTATCAGGACTCTGTTAAAAAAAAGGCTGTCAAGATCATAGCTGCCATCTTTATCGTTACCGAAAGCCTGCAAACCTTTGGCATGCCGGAACCGCTTCTGCAGCTATATGATGTGCTGCTTTATGGTACGGCAATTCTCCTTTGCTGGCAGTCTATCAGCAGAAGACAGGAGGAGCTGTCGGAACAGCGTTTCTTGCTGTATCTGGTTTTGGGCATAGGTATTATCGGCCTGCCAGCCTCCTTGCTTGGTTTTGAGCGATTTGCCAGCATGCTGGTCCATGCAACGTTAAGCACGGTTATATTCCTCATCATTGTCAGGATTGCGCTCCGCCTGGTAGATGGCGGGATTGAATCCATCATGCAGCTGGAATGGATGCGAAACCGATCCTTCATGCAGGTCCTTGGTCTGGAAGAAGCGACGAGAAAACTGCAGGCACTGATAAAGATTATCATCCTGGGCAATGCAGTTCTGGTTTTCCTGGTGATCTGGAAGGTCTTTGATCACTTCCAAGATGCCCGTGATATAATCATGGGCTATGAACTCACCTTCGGAGAGTTAACCCTCTCCGTTAAGATGGTGGTACTGGTGATCGTTATCCTTTACCTTACGTCGCTTTTCTCCTGGGTGATCCAGGCATTTGTCGATTCCCAGATCATGACCCCCAGGAAAATGGAGCGGGGTATCAAGGAATCCCTCAAACGGTTGGTTCATTACGGGCTCTTTTCCTTCGGTTTCCTTGTAGCTGTCAGCATGGCTGGTCTCGATCTGCAGAAAATTACGATAGTCATAGGGGCCCTGGGTGTAGGGATCGGTTTCGGCCTGCAGAACATCGTCAACAATTTCGTCAGCGGCCTGATTCTGCTGTTCGAGCGGCCGGTCAAGGTCGGCGATATTATCAATATTGACCAGGATTGGGGCACCATCACAAAGATCGGCCTTCGTTCCACGGTGTTCGAGACCTTTGATAATTCTGAGATTATTGTGCCGAATGGAGACCTGATCGCGCAGAAAGTGACGAACTGGACATTCACCAGCAAGGTGGTCCGGGCCGTCCTGCCGGTAGGTGTTGCGTATGGCAGCCCCCTTGAAAAGGTCCTTGAAATTCTTAACAAGGCCGCAAAGGAGCACCCTGAAGTACTCTCAAACCCCGCACCAAATTCGATCTTTGAAGGTTTCGGCAGCAGTTCCATCGACTTTCAACTGCGCTTCTGGGTTCGAACCATTGATGAGCGTTTAAGGATCCGGACCGAGGTGGCGGTAATCGTCGATCGCCTGTTCCGCGAAGAGAACATCGTCATAGCATTTCCGCAGATGGATTTGCATCTGCGCAGCATTGACAGTGATTTACAGACTTTTTTGGGGGAAAAATCTCCTAATACCCGGTCTGAAACTGCAGAAAAATCTGAATGAACTGTTTGGTCGAGTTCCCCTTTTTCATCCTTGCCGGCCCTGCAGGGCGCAGACGTCCAGCGGCTCTCCCTTAGCCGGTTCGCGCTTGAGAGTTATTGCTTCCTGTTCGCACTTGGAAGCGCACACGCCGCACCCCATGCATTTCTCAAAATCCACACTGGCCAGGCCGTCGATCATTTTGATGGCATCAAACTGGCAGAACCCGGAGCACATCCCGCAGCCGATGCAGAGGTCATGGTCAACTTCTGAAACATAGCCGGATGAGGCAAGCATTGGGGTGCCGTTCCGGTGGGCATTGATGGCACCGCAGCAGCAGGAGCAGCAGTTGCAGATGGCATAGAAGCGGTCCAGCATTGCATCCTTAAAAAAGGCATGGTGGACGTGGCCCCGCTCTGCCTCTGCCGCCATGACAGCCACCGCCTCCTGCTGGGTGATCCACTTTGCCTTGTCAGGGTGATGCTCAAGAATGAACGAGACAAAGGGTTCGCCGATGATCAGGCAGACGTCAGCCGGCTGGCAGGGTTTTTCCTGGGCCGCCCGGCAGGGGCATTTGAGCACGGCAATGTGGTCCGGGTTTTCCAGGATGATGGCCCGGGCCCGCTTGTAGGGAATGACCTGCTCCAGGTCGGGCAGCTTGAGGGGCTGGTTGACCATGACGAGTTTGCTGGCCTTGTCCAGGGGCATGACCTTGCCGTGGTATCCGTCGGCAAAGGTGATTTTTGATTTGTTCACGTCGGACTGATTATCGGTATCAACTTTTGCTTTGGGAAAGAGAAAGCTGATAAAGCTGAAAAGAGGACCGAGTATTTTTGTTAACGGGTGGCGCCCCTTGGCCACGCCGATATAGGTATAGATCCAGCGGCCGTAGATATAGCCGTGTATGAAATCCCCCAGGGCATGGGTTTTTATGGCGCGCGACTCCCGGTAAAATTTCCTGGTCGACGGACATATGAGGCGGCTCGAGTTTTTCTGCAGTTCGTCCATTATTTCCTGTTTTAATGAAATTGCTGTACACCCCATAACTATAACCTTTCTAATGCGTCCGGCCAATCAATATGTTCATGCAGCCATGACCGTTTACCGTATCTGCTGGCCGCATTGCAACTGTTCTCTGTGTCATGGCACCAAATCTTAAACCTGGGTGTTGTTTCTCATTCCGTTGCATCCCCGATTATTGTATAAGAGAATCATCCTGTACAGGTATGTTTATCTCCAGTGTTATATAGTGGTGACAAACATATTCTTTCTTTTTCCGCAGGAGGGAACAATGACGCTCAGGGGCCAGCGCCCTGCAGATGGGAGGATTTCCACAATGAAAATATTTTTGCCGCCGGCCATATTCTTAATTCTATTTCTGCTTTTTACTGCAGGCGATACCACATGTGCTGAAGAAAACCCTGAAAATCAGGATATTCATCCGGCAGGGCGGCCGAAAATCTGTCTGGTCCTGAGCGGTGGTGGTGCGCGTGGTGCCGCCCATATCGGCGTGATCGAGTTGCTGGAAGAGATGCATATTCCCATCGACTGCATCACCGGCACCAGCATGGGATCCATCGTTGGAGGCTTATATGCCTCAGGCATGAGCGTCGAAGAGATAAAAGTGGCTTTGGCCACAATTGACTGGAAAGATGCATTCAACGACAATATTCCCCGTGAAGACCGTTCATTTCGCCGGAAACGCGACGATGACCTGTATCTCATAAAGAGTAAGCCCGGTATCGGCGATGACGGAAAGATCAAGCTGCCGACAGGGTTTCTGCAGGGACAGAAAATTGATCTGATCTTCAAGGAGCTTGCTTTGCCGGTAAGCGACATCAGGGACTTTGATGAGCTCAGCATACCTTTCCGTGCCGTGGCAACCGATATTACTACCGGTCAACCGGTGGTGCTTGGCTCCGGGGATCTTGCAAAGTCCATGCGGGCCAGTATGTCCGTCCCGAGCATATTCTCTCCGGTGGAGATGGACGGCCGCCTCCTGGTCGACGGCGGCGTCAGCAACAACCTGCCGGTAGATGTGGCGCGGGAAATGGGCGCTGATATTGTTATTGCAGTTGATATCAGCACCCCTCTCAAGAAGCGGGAAGAATTGACTTCGGCACTGAGCATCACTTCGCAGCTCACAGGCATCCTCACCAGGCGCAACACGGAGGAGCAGATTGCGACACTTTCCGGCAAGGACATCCTCATTGTCCCGGACCTCAGGGGTATCTCCTCGGTTGATTTTTCAGAATCGGGGCAAGCTATACCCAGGGGCAGGGCTGCCGCAGAGCAGCAACGCAAACAGCTTGCCGGACTTGGAGTTTCACAAGCAGACTATGCAAATATGGTCCGGTCCATGCCTGAACGGAAGACAATTCCGCCGGTAATCGATTTTGTCAAGCTGGAAAACGAGTCACGGGTATCGGATGCGGTTATCATGGCAAGGCTCCATGTGAAGACGGGTGAACCCCTTGACGTGCAGGCCCTTGACCGTGACATCGGCATAATATACGGACTCGAGTTGTTTGAGAATGTGGATTATGAGGTAATTGAGGAAGACGGCAAGAAAGGCCTCCTCATCCATGCCAAGGAAAGGGCCTGGGGACCGAATTACCTGCAGTTCGGCCTTGAACTTGGTGATAATTTCGAGGGGGAGAGCACGTTTAATCTTGGTGCGGCTTATACGCGCACCGCGATCAACCGGCTAAACGGCGAATGGCTAACCGCTCTGCAGATAGGCAAGAATCCCGGCATTGCCACGGGAATTTTCCAGCCTCTGGATGTTGCCTCCCGATACTTTATTAATCCCCGCCTTTTTTATGCTAAGGAGAACTATAATGTCTTTTCGCCTGACGCCGATATACTAGCGCAATACCGGGTCAGCCGTTACGGCATCGACATCAGCGGCGGCAGGGAATTCGGGGTATGGGGGGAGGCTAGGCTCGGCTACAGACGCTACGCCGGGCACCTGGAAGTCCGCATCGGGGAACCGGCATTGCCGGAAGGTGATTACAACAGTGGTGAACTCTATGGCCGGCTGGCAGTTGACAAGCTGGATGATATCAATTTCCCCCGTTCGGGGTATTTCGGGCGCCTGGAATACCTCTGGTCCGATACAGCTCTCGGGGCTGACACCGATTTTGACCAGGTCATGTTTGATGGAGGACACGCATATACCTGGGACCGCAATACCCTGTGGGCCGGCGCCAGTTTCTATACTACGCCTGACAATGATGCACCGGTCCAGAACCTGTTCCTACTGGGAGGGCTGTTCAAACTCTCCGGCTACCAGCTCCAGGAATTAAGCGGCCAGCATCTCGGTCTGGTGAAATTGATCTACATGCGGCGCATAGGGGACATTACCTTCCTGCCCGCGTATCTGGGCGGGTCACTGGAAGCGGGCAATACCTGGCAGGATGCGGATGATATTGAATTCAGCAATCTGATCGGAGCCGGCAGCCTGTTTATCGGACTTGACACCCCTATAGGTCCGCTCTATATCGCCTACGGCCTGGCCGAGCACAGTCATGACAGCTTCTATCTCTATCTCGGGAAAATCTTCTGAACCGTGTAATGAGGTGATTGTTCTGCAATTTAAGTGAATGCCCGCTTAGAGTTATGGTCAAGCCACCGGCCGCAGGAGAAATCTTCGCGATACAAACGAACGGTGTAACGGACGAAGCTTCGCAGCACTGGAACATTGTGGAGCCCGGCAAGTCAGCATTATCCGGCTGTTTTTGCTTTACAAACGATAAGGAATAGGCAATAGTCGGCCCCTCAGGTTTTATATTGTGTACAGGAGATAAGGCAGGTGTATTGCAGGAGATCTGCGGAGCAGGTCATGGGGTGATGATGCCCTGACCTTGCCGGGGAAAGTCAGAATAGGGTATAATTTACTTTTTGTGAAAAAAAACACAAAAAAAGCCCTGCAAAAGCAGAGCCCTCCCACAGGGAAACCCCTACTAGACCCTGAACCTAGCGCGTCTACCAATTCCGCCACTTCGGCACACAAGCAGGAGGCAATATTAGTACGGGGATGGAATTTGTCAAGATGTTCTTCACCCCGGCAATTGAAATTATATGCCACCTGTAATACTTATGAATATGTCAATAAAGATTAAATCAGCTTCGGAAACAACAAAACCCCATGGAAATATTTAAAAACCTCTCTGACATTAAAGAACCCTTTGGAGACAGCTTTGTTACCATCGGCAACTTTGACGGAGTGCACCTGGGGCATCACATGCTGTTTTCCGAGGTGGTCAGCAGGGCTTATCAGAAGCAGGGCACAAGTGTTGTAGTCACATTTGAGCCGCATCCCCTCCGGGTGATCCGGCCTGAGATCGGCATAAAGCTTATTTCAACCTATGAACAGAAGGTTGAAATGATCTCGCTTGCCGGCATCGACATTCTTGTGGTCATCCCCTTTACCAGGGATTTTGCTGCAACAAGTGCGGTCGCCTTTGTTGATGAAGTGCTGATCGGGACCATCGGCGTGAAAGAGCTGGTGGTGGGTTATGACTATGCCTTTGGCAAGGGAAGGCAGGGGAATATAGAGTTTCTTAAAGAGCAGGGAAGGCTGAAAGGGTTTCCTGTCACAGTGGTGGAGCCTTACTATGTTGATGATATGCTGGTCAGCAGCAGCAAGATCCGGGAACTGGTCAGCGAAGGCCAAGGCAAGAAAAGAGGCGGTCCGGTTGTCGGGTTTAAAACAGCCAACCTGCATTTATCCGAGGAAGACCTGTGCCCGAAACATGGCGTGTATGTGACCCAGGTGATCTATGACGGCAAATGTTACGGTGGGGTCCTGAATATCGGGTATAATCCGACTTTTGGTGAAAACCGCTTGTCCGCCGAAACGCACATTTTCGATTTTAATCAGGAAATTTACGGTAAAAAGATAAAGATCAACCTGCTGAAATATCTGCGGGGTGAAAAGAAATTTTCCGGTCCCGAAGAGCTGGCTGGCCAGATACGGGAAGATATTCTCCAGGCCAAGGATATCCTGGCCCAAGCCCAGAAGGAATTACTGCTTTCATGTGAGGAAAAATATAACCGCTGAACAGCCCTTCATTTATTTAATGTCTGCTTTTCTCCTTGCGCATCCGGGTTTCATGCCTATATTGTAGGGAAATTTTTTTGTGCACACTTCAAAAGAAGAGGAGCTGCTGCCCTGTCGCTGCTGGCAGCCGGGGCAGACAATAAAAGATAAGAGATACGAGATCAATTGCCTGACAACAATAAGCAGGTTTGGCTCAGACAAAGAAAAAACAACATATCTGTTAAGGTAGGTATTCATGTCACAGAACAGCAAGCAGGAAGACCTGGGTAAAGTTATTGCAGAAATGGAGCAGAAATGTGCCGAGAAGCCGGGATCGGTAATGGCGCACCATCATCTTGGGCTCGTCTACCGCAAAGCCGGACGTTTTGATGAAGCAGTGGCTGCCCTGGAAAAGGCCATTGAACTTGATCCTTTTTCCGTGGAAAGCCTCATTAATCTGGGAGCACTTTACTTTGACATGGGCCGTATTGATAAAGCCCAGGCGGTTAACGAGCAGGCGCTCAATATCAACCAGGCTTCTGCCCAGGCCCATGCCAACCTCGGCTTGATCTGGCAGAACAGGGGGGACGCGGAAAAGGCTTTGGAGTATTATGCAAATGCTGTCAGGCAAGACCCGAAACTGGTGACTGTATGGATCAATATGACCTCGGTCCATCTCATGCTCAGAAACGATGACAAGGCGCTGGAAGCAGCCCAGGAGGCTGTTAAACTGGAGCCTGATTTTCCCATGGCCCAGAACAACCTTGCCGTGGCGTTCTATTATAACGGTGATTTTCAGGCGGCCAGAAAACATGCTGACAAGGCGATTGAGCTTGGGTATGGAGTTGACCAGCGGTTTCTTGATGCCTTAAGCAAAGAACTTTCCTGACATGGCCAAAACAACCCTGAAAACCAGGCCATGGTGTCCTTTTTGTGGCCAGGATGTCGGCAAGCCGCAATATCCGGATAAGCGGAAGCTGGGGGAGTTTGCCCTGGGCAGCTGCAAATGCGGCGCGGTTTATGCCAGCGACCCCAGCGGTTTTAATATCGGTGCCGCCATAGTCGAATGTTTGGTCCATGCCTGTGGCGATAACTGGGAATTGGCCTGGGACCTCCTGCCTGACCAGGATTACCTGACCGGCCGCATTGAGGATTATGACGAAGTGACCCACCAGGTGGTGGAAACCAGGAACCTGGATGGCAGAATTATCCGGGGGGTGCTCTATTTTATCCGCCTGCAGGAAAGTATGGCAGACTTGAGCGCCAGGATCAAGGAACAAGAAAGAGCCCCAGCTGTGCAAACTGCCGCCCCTGCCCGGAAAGTCCAGGTTGAAAAGGCAGCTGATTCCAGGCGGGAAAAGAAAAGAGCCAATAAGAACCTTGTCCGGGAGATGGTGCAGAACAGGGATGCAGACGGCTTGGTGGCTTTGTGTTTTGATGACAAAAAAACCCTGCGTCTGCTGCAGCGCCAACTCTATGAACCTGATGAAGCAAAGCGCTGGGCCATTGCCAGCTTCATTGGCGAGGTGTGCGGCAGGGTTGCAACACGCAAGCCAGGCATGGTGAGTGATCTGCTGCACCTGCTTTTTGAGGCCTGTTCAGATTCAGCTGCCTCCAGCTGGGGTGCCGTAGAATCCATTGGCTCCATTATCGCGGCGCGGCCTGATATTTACGGCTCCTTTACCAGGCATCTTCTCGCCTATATTGGAGATCCTTCAACCCGGGCACAGGTGCTGTGGGCCCTGGGGACAATTGCAGAGAAACGCCCGGACCTGGTCAGGAATACCTCTTTTTACCAACTGATAGGACTTCTTGACAGCCCGGTTGCTGCAGTCAGGGGCTATATGGTAAGGCTTCTGGGACGGCTGCAGGCAAAAGAGGTGGCGGGCAGAATCAGACTGCTGCAGGATGATACAACCCCGCTGACAATTTATGAGAACGGACTGCCTGTACATACCGAGATAGGCATCTTAGCCAAAGAAGCAATGCAATTGATAGAAGCGTAAGGAGAAAAAAGTGAGTGAGCAGAAAAAGGATCAGGAGATAAACAATGAACCCCGGGAAGCAGAAGATCCAGCCCGGGCAGACTATAACAAGGGAAAAGAGTTGCGTGGAGCTGGTGATGATGTCCAGGCGGCAGCATTTTTCCATAATGCCCTGGTGGGTTTTGAACAGAAAGGGGATGAACAGGGTGTGGCAAACGCTTCGGACCAGCTTGGGGATATATGTGCTGTGCGGCAGGAACACGAAAAGGCAATTGCCCATTATCAGCGGGCTTATGCGATATGTGACAGGGAGAATGACATGTTCAGCCTCATCGCCCTGCAAAAGAAGATGGCCGTCTCCCAAAGGGCTCTGAAGCAGTTTGATGAGGCAATAAGAATTTATCTTAATGTCATAGATATCTACGCAGGGTATAATAACCCTGCAGGCACGGTCGCCTCCATGGAGGAATTGGCAGAACTCTATCTTGAGACCGGGGAACGCCGGAAGGCGGCTGATACGTACAGGACGATTGCTTCAATCCACAAGAATTTCAGCCACAGCATACAGGCAAAAGAATTCATGGATAAGGCGGCGCAGGTCGAGAGCGCCATATAGAAGGACCCCGGTGCTGCATGAAGCAGACGGCCGGCGGTTAAGAAAATCACAGGGCACAGTAATGTTTACCGGCATAATTTTGGGCAAGGGAACAGTGGTTGAGAAAAGGGCTGCAGGCAGCGGCATGATTTTCAGCCTTGAATCCGATTTTGACCTCACCGATCCTGAAGAGGGGGAGTCCATTGCGGTAAACGGTGTCTGCCTGACCGCCAAAAATATCAGTGCAAGAAGGTTTACGGTTGATGTTTCTCCTGAGAGTCTGAACCGCACAAACCTGGGTAAACTCTCCCTGGGAGGCAAGGTGAACCTGGAAAGGGCCCTGCGCTTGAGCGACAGGCTCGGGGGCCACATGGTCAGCGGGCATGTGGATGCGGTGTCCACAATTCTGGAGCGGCGTCAGTTGGGAGACTTTGTCCAGTTTAGTTTCGGGGTTCCTGACGGCTTGGGAAAGTATATTATCGAAAAGGGCTCCATTGCCATCGATGGCACCAGCCTGACCGTCAACAGCTGTGATGATAAGAAATTCTCAATCGTGGTCATTCCGCACACTCTGGAGGTAACACTTTTAGGAGCACTGCGGCAGGGTGATTCGGTTAATATTGAGGTTGACCTTATAGGCAAATATGTGGAAAAAATGCTGCAGGCGGGTTCGGATGACCCGCAAAAATCACAGGGACGGATAAATCCCGAATTTCTTGCCCGGCATGGTTTTATGAAATAATTCTAACAAAAGGCATGATCCTTACTGATAATTGAAGGTGTTGAATTTATGGCAGTCTCCAGAATTGAAGAGGTGATTGAAGATATCCGGGCCGGCAGGATGGTCATCCTGGTGGATGACGAAGACCGGGAAAACGAAGGTGATCTGTGCATGGCTGCGGAGGCAGTAACCCCTGAGGCTATTAACTTTATGGCCAAATATGGCCGGGGCCTTATCTGCCTGACCCTTGACCGGGCGCAGGTAAAAAAACTGGACCTGCCCATGATGGTTGAGAAGAACAAGTCACCCTTTGAAACAGGGTTCACGGTCAGCATCGAGGCAAGAACAGGGGTGACCACCGGTATTTCGGCAGCGGACAGGGCCAGGACGATCCAGGTGGCTGTCAAACCGGATGCAAAGCCTGAAGATATTGTAAGCCCGGGGCATATTTTTCCATTACGGGCCCGCAGGGGTGGCGTTCTTGAACGCACAGGCCAGACAGAGGGCTCTGTTGATCTGGCTCGGCTTGCAGGGATGATGCCGGCAGGCGTTATCTGCGAAATAATGAAGGATGACGGGACGATGGCCCGCATGCCGGACCTGGAAAAATTCGCGGTCAAGCATGACATGAAGATTGCAACCATAGCTGATCTGGTGGCCTACCGTCTGCGGCGGGATACCCTGGTGCACCGGGCGGTTGAAGCCCGGCTGCCCTCACATTTCGGGGGCGAGTTCAAGGCCATTGTCTATGCCAATGATGTTGATAAGCATGAGCATCTTGCCCTGGTAAAAGGCAATATTGACCCGGACAAGGAGATCATGGTGCGGGTGCATTCCGAATGCCTCACCGGCGATGTCTTTGGTTCCGACCGCTGCGATTGCGGCAGCCAGCTGCAGGAAGCCATGCGCATGGTTTCCGAGGCAGGCACGGGGGTTATTCTTTATATGCGCCAGGAAGGCCGCGGCATCGGCCTGATCAACAAGCTGAAAGCCTATGCCTTGCAGGATAATGAAGGACTTGATACAGTGGATGCCAACCTGGAACTCGGTTTTAAACCGGATCTGCGGGACTACGGCATCGGGGCCCAGATTTTAAGGGATTTAGGCGTGCGCAAGATGTGCCTTCTTACCAATAATCCCAAAAAGATCGTGGGGCTCGAAGGCTACGACCTGGAAGTAACCAGGCGGCTGCCCATTGAAATAAAGCCGGTGCCGGAGAATATTTCGTATCTGAAGTGTAAAAAGGATAAAATGGGGCATCTCCTGGATCTGCCGGAAAACACCGAGTTATAATTTCTGAACAGACACAAGTTTATAACTATGTTATATTTATTGAATTTATGCATCCTGCTGTTTACAGGGACGATCAGCAATTGCTAAAGGAGAGGAATTGATGGCGACATATATTGAAGGTGATCTGCAGGCTACAGGGAAAAAGTTCGGGATTATCGTTTCCCGGTTCAATTCGTTTGTCTCCGAAAGGCTTCTGGAAGGGGCGCTGGATACCTTGCACAGATCCGGGGCTGAAGAAGAAGCAATCGATGTGGTCCGGGTACCGGGTGCTTTTGAAATACCATTGATGGCTCAGAAAATGGCAAAATCGGGGAATTATGATGCCATCATCTGTTTAGGTGCCGTTATTCGCGGCGCCACCTCCCATTATGACCTGGTTGCCAATGAGGCTGCCAAGGGGATTGCCCAGGCCGGGCTTGATTCCGGGGTGCCGGTAATCTTTGGGGTCCTTACAACTGATACTATTGAACAGGCCATTGAAAGGGCAGGTTCCAAGGCCGGCAATAAGGGCAGTGAAGCCGCCCTGTCTGCCATTGAGATGATAAACCTGCTCAATCAGATTTAGTCGGGGATCACCGGCGATTAAATGGGCACAAGGCGTAAATCCAGAGAACTTGCACTGCAGGCTTTGTATCAGGGGGAATTGGCCGGACAGGCTGGGCTTTTGGATTTCGAAGAATTCTGCGCCCATTTCCAGGTAAACAAAAAAGCCATCCCATACGCCAAGAAGCTGTTGGGCGGTGTGCAGGGAAAAAAGGAAGAAATAGATCAGCTGATCAGCAGGTACGCGGAGAACTGGCGCCTTGAAAGAATGTCAGTCATTGACCGCAATATCCTGCGCCTTGCAGTCTATGAACTGCGCTATCAGGATGATGTCCCAACCAGCGTGGCGATCAACGAAGCAGTTGAAATAGCCAAGCGTTATTCAACCGATGATTCCGGCCCTTTTATCAATGGCATCCTGGATGCTATGGCTAAGGAGGAAACCTCCGGGGCTGAGAACAAGACAAAGATTGTCTGACTGTAAACCTGACGGAACTGTTTTTCTGAATGGCAAAAAATTCTAAAAAGTTTGATGGGCCAAGTTTTGCCCAGGAAGCAATTGCCGTTACCGGACTCTTTGCTGCAGTTTTTCTGCTCCTGTGTCTGGTAAGTTACTCGCTGCCTATCTTAAACGCCGACTCGTATACTGCAGCATCTAACTGGTGCGGCACCGTAGGCCATCTCATCGCCTGGGGCCTCATGTCCCTCCTCGGCATCAGTTCCTTCTGGTTTATTATCCTGCTTGTTTTTTTCTCGGTTCAGTTCTTTTCCAGGACTTCTGATTTTGAGCGGCTGCCCTTAATCTTTCTGGGCAGTGTCGGCATTCTTATCGCCAGCAGCAGCCTTCTGGGTATACTCTATCCTGCTGACGGAGATTTTATCTCCATAGTGGGGCGCTATTACCCTGCCGGTGGTTGGATTGGAAGCTGGCTGGCGCATTTTCTCAAAACCTATCTCGGCACCCCGGGGGCCATTCTATTGCTCCTGCTTCTCCTCATATTCTCCCTCATGCTTGCTGTCCGTTTCTCACCTTATTTTGTGGGCAAGAAACTTCTGACTGCAGCTTATGGCCGCATTGGTGAAAGTTATTTCCAGAAAAACGAGGCCAAACCCAAAAAAGAAAAAACCGCAAAGGAAATTTTACAGGAACCAATGATTTCCACTTCCGTTCCAAGTGTGAATGAACCGGTAAAAATGGAAGAGACGGAGGAAGAGGAAGATGAGGATTTCCAGGTCAAGCCTGTTTCTTCAGGCGAGTACCGTCTGCCGGGCATTGGCCTGCTTGACAAGGTGGATACAGCGGACAATGAGGTGGACCTGGAACATTACTATGCCGTGAGTAAAAAACTCGAGGACAAGCTGAGGGATTTCGGCATTTCCGGCAAGGTCGAAGGTATTTCTCCCGGACCGGTTGTCACCACTTATGAATTTGCCCCGGCCCCGGGCATCAAGATAACCCGAATCGTCTCCCTGGCAGATGACCTGGCCATGGGGCTGAAAGCGGAAAGTGTCAGGATAGTGGGCTCTATTCCAGGCAAGGCGGCACTGGGTATTGAAATCCCCAACCCGCAACGGGAGATTGTTTACATCCGTGATATTCTCTCCAGTGAGATATTTAAGAATTCAACTTCCAGGCTGACCCTGGGGCTTGGCAAGGATGTGGTGGGCCAGCCGGTTGTCGCCGACCTGGCCAAAATGCCTCATCTGCTGATAGCCGGCGCCACCGGCTCGGGCAAGAGTGTCGGAATCAATTCGATTATCTGTTCAATTCTTTTTAAATCCACTCCGGATGAAGTGCGCTTCCTGCTCATCGATCCCAAGCGGATTGAGCTCTCCGGTTATGAGGATATTCCCCATCTGCTGCACCCGGTGGTCGTTGATCCGAAAATGGCAAACAGGGCCCTGCAGTGGGCGGTGCGGGAAATGGAGCGGCGCTACATGCTGCTTGATGAGATGCGCGTTAAGAGTTTTGCCTCCTATAACCAGGTGGCGGAGGAAAAGCTGCCGCTCATAGTCATCGTGGTTGATGAGCTGGCAGACCTGATGATGATTTCATCCCGCGAGGTTGAGGAATCCATCGCCCGCCTGGCCCAGATGGCCAGAGCTGCAGGCATGCATCTCATCCTGGCAACACAGAGGCCGTCTGTGGACGTACTGACAGGCTTGATCAAGGCCAACTTTCCCACGAGAATATCATTCAAGGTATTCTCCAAGGTCGATTCCAGGACAATTCTTGACATGAGCGGGGCCGAGCAGCTGCTCGGTGACGGCGATTCCCTCTTTCTGCCTCCGGGCAAGGCCAGGATGCAGCGTATTCATGGTTCCTACATTTCCGAGAAGGAAACGGAGAGGGTTATTGAATTCCTGAAAGAACAGGGTACCGCCCGCTATGACGAATCAGTCCTGGTGGCTGTGGAAGAGGAAAATGGCAATTATAACGGCATAAGCGAGGATGAGTATGATGAAAAATATGACGAGGCCGTGGCCCTTGTCTGTGAAACCGGACAGGCTTCCATCTCCATGGTACAGAGGCGCTTGCGGGTCGGCTATAACCGCGCTGCCCGCATGATCGAGATCATGGAAAAGGAAGGCCTCGTGGGGCCGAGTGACGGCTCCAAACCGAGAGAGGTGCTTGCCAGAAAAAACTATTGAAAAAAGCATTTAAATTTCAGCAGCCAACCATTCAGACAACACCTCTGTACTGATAAAATTTTCCCTCATCACTAAATGAACCGTATTCTTCCCTAACTTTTTTTTGCTGATGCGCTGCAAAAAATATCCATCTGTTCCATGTTTTTTTTTAATAAGAGATTCAGATAAAAGTTTTTTTCTTGACATTTAATTAGTGACAAATTATACATCCGATGTCGCAAAAAATGAGTGACGGTTCAGTCAGAATTGCTTCCTGGACGCTAAGAAAAACAGATAGTTAAAAAATTTCATATAGTTGTGTTCAGGCATACCGGTTTCCCAGCAGTTTCATGCTGATTTGACAAACCGGTGGGAATGGCAAATTTACTCCTGGCTGCTAAGGAGATATGGCTTTTTCTTTAGCGGAGGTGCCGGGTTGAGAAATTTGTATCTGTTATTCAGGCTGGTTCAGCATAGAAATGTGCGCAGTTGGAGCTGGAACATAATGCCAAGCTACGTAGATCCTGAAAAGTGTGATGGTTGTAAAGGCGGTGACAAAACGGCCTGCATGTACATCTGCCCCAATGACCTGATGGTCCTGAACAAGGAGGCGATGAAGGCCTACAATCAGGAACCGGATGCCTGCTGGGAATGCTACTCCTGCGTAAAGATCTGTCCGCAGGGTGCAATCTATGTCCGGGGTTACAATGACTTTGTCCCCATGGGAGGCCAGGTACATCCAATGAGGAGTTCCGATTCCATCATGTGGACCGTCAAATTCCGTAACGGCAACATGAAGCGGTTCAAGTTCCCCATCCGGACAACGGCTGAGGGTGCTGCCAATGCCTATCCTAATCTGAAAGGCGAAAACCTTGATGACGAGAGACTTTCCACCGAGAAAGAGCTCCCGAGTCCGACTAAACTGGCAAAGTAATTATTAGAGCAAGAAAACTCATATAATCTTTAAGGAGGAATCAATATGGCGTTACCTAATAAGCCGCTGGGCGAACTGCCCGCCGTTGCAAATCCAGAAATTGCTGAGCATGAGTGCGACATCCTCTTGGTCGGTGGCGGTATGGCCGCCTGCGGGGCAGCATTTGAAGTAAAGAAATGGGCACCCGCCGACATGAAAATAATCCTGGTTGACAAGGCTTCCATGGAGCGTTCCGGTGCTGTTGCCCAGGGCCTTTCAGCTATCAATACCTACATCGGTGAAAACCCGATTGAAAATTACGTAAAAATGGTGCGTAACGACCTCATGGGCGTTATACGTGAAGACCTTGTCTATGACCTGGGCCGTCACGTTGACGATTCCGTGCATCTGTTCGAGGAATGGGGTCTGCCGGTCTGGAAGATCGCCGATGACGGTTCCAACCTTGATGGATCCAAGCCTGCACCTAAACTGACCGAAGGCGGCAAGCCGGTCCGTACCGGGAAATGGCAGATCATGATCAACGGTGAGTCCTACAAGTGCATCGTGGCCGAGCCTGCAAAAGCAGCCCTTGGCGAGGAAAACTGTATGGAGCGTGTTTTCATCGTGAAACTGCTCCTTGACAAGAATACCCCGAACAAGATCGCTGGTGCAGTCGGTTTCTCCACCCGTGAGAACAAGGTGCATGTCTTCAAATGCAAGTCCATGCTCGTTGCCTGCGGCGGCGCTGTTAACATCTTCCGGCCCCGTTCAACCGGTGAAGGTAAAGGCCGAGCCTGGTACCCGGTTTGGAATGCAGGTTCCACCTACACCATGTGCGCCCAGGTCGGTGCTACCCTGACCATGATGGAAAACCGCTTCACGCCGGCCCGTTTTAAAGACGGATACGGTCCGGTCGGTGCATGGTTCCTGCTCTTCAAGGCCAAAGTACAGAACGGCCTTGGTGAGTTCTATGCCAACAGCGACGCGGTTAAGGGCGAGCTCGAAAAATTCATGCCCTACGGTGCTTCTCCTGTTACCCCGACCTGTCTGCGTAACCACCTGATGCTCAACGAGCTGAAGGCCGGCCGCGGCCCGATTTACATGGCAACAGACGTAGCCCTGAACGCCTTCCTTGATGCAGCTCGTGCCTCAGGGAAAGATGAGAAAGAAGTGAAGAAATTCTGGAAGCACCTCGAATCAGAAGCATGGGAAGACTTCCTTGATATGTCCGTTGGCCAGGCAGGCCTGTGGGCCGGTATGAACATTGAGCCAGAGAACGTTGGTTCCGAGATCATGCCCACCGAGCCTTACATGCTGGGATCCCATTCCGGCTGCTGCGGCATCTGGGTTTCCGGTCCGGAAGAGGACTGGGTTCCGAAAATCGACGGTCCCCGTTCCCATCAGTACAAGTGGGGCTACAACCGCATGACCACGGTTGACGGTCTGTTCACCGCCGGCGACGGCGTTGGCGCCTCCGGCCACAAGTTCTCCTCCGGCTCCCATGCCGAAGGACGTATGGCTGCCAAGCAGATGGTCAAGTACTGCCGCGACAATGCTGATTTTAAACCTGAATTGAAGCAGACCGCCCAGGAACTGGCCGATGAGATCTACGCCCCGGTTAAGCGCTACCTTGAACATGTCGGCAAATCAACCGCAGCTGATGTTAACCCGAACTACTGCAAACCTGCAGGTTTGATGATGCGTCTCATGAAAGCTACCGACGAGTACGGTGGTGGTGTTGCTACCTACTACATGACTTCCGGTAAGCTCCTCAACATCTGCCTGGATCTCCTGAAGATGATGCGTGAAGATGCTGAACTGATGGCTGCCGGCGACCTGCATGAGCTCATGAGGGCCTGGGAGAACTACCACCGCATCTGGTGTGTTGAAACCCATATCCGTCACATCGAGTTCAGGAAAGAGAGCCGTTATCCCGGTTTCTACTACAGGTCAGATTACCCGACCTGTGATGATGAGAACTGGAAGGTCTTTGTAAACTCCACCTTTGATCCCGAGACCAAGGAGTGGAAGTGCGAAAAGGTCAACTGCGTAAACATCTTTGAAACCGATCCGTGGCTCTAAATTCTCTCTGAGGATCAGGCAAGACCTGTTCACAGGTCAGATCCCCTCTTAGAGCAAGAAAGAAACAAATCTCCAGGCACCGCTTACGGTGCCTGGAGATTTTTCTATACCTGGGGATTTTGGTTGATTGCGTTGGTTGAGATGGCTTGAAATTGCTTGACACCATTGCAAATACCCTATAGGAAACACAAATCATCTGAACCAAAATAATCAACCCGTGAATTATGAAAAAAATATGAATGGAGGAATGGCATGACAGACGAACACACACCTGTGAGCGGTGGCATTTTAGTCGTTGGCGGCGGTATAAGCGGCCTTACGGCAGCGTTGGAAGCCGCTGAGGTAGGGACGGATGTTTTTCTGGTAGAAAGAAACCCCTATCTGGGCGGCCGGGTAGCACAGCTGAATCAGTACTTCCCCAAGCTTTGCCCCCCTTCCTGCGGTCTGGAGATTAACTTCAAACGCATCAAGAACAACCGGAGAATCCGGGTCTATACCATGACCGAAGTGAAAAATGTTTCCGGATCCGCCGGGAGCTACCAGGTGACCCTGGAAACCAAACCGCGCTACGTGAACAACAACTGCACCGGCTGTAATGCCTGTGTTGAAGTATGCCCCGAAGAGCGCGATAATGCTTTCAACTTCAACATGGATAAGACCAAGGCAATATACAAGCCCCACGACATGGCATTTCCCATGAAGTATGTTATTGACATGGATGCCTGCACCAGGTGCGGCAAGTGCGTTGAAGCCTGCAAGTATGAAGCCGTCGATCTTGATATGGAAGCCAAAACCTTTACCCTCGATGTGGCATCCATTGTCTGGGCTACCGGCTGGAATCCCTATGACGCATCCAGGATGGATAGACTGAAGTTCGGGCAGAGCAACGCTATCATCACCAACATGATGATGGAAAGGCTTTCAGCGCCTAACGGCCCGACCGAGGGCAAGATCCTGCGCCCGGGAGACAACAAGGAACCAGAGAGTTTTGCCTTTGTCCAGTGTGCAGGATCCCGTGATGAGAATCATCTCGAATACTGCTCCTATATATGCTGCATGGCAAGTCTGAAGCAGATAACCTATATCAGGGAGCGTTATCCTGAGGCGAAAGTATCAGTGTATTACATTGATCTGCGGACACCAGGTAAATATGAGAAGTTCCGTGAAAAACTGCTGGCTGATGAAAAAATTACCTTCATCAAGGGCAAGGTTGCTGACATTATCCCTGAAGCGGACGGCAGTGTGACCGTAGTTGCCGAAAATGCGGTTACCGGTGAAAAGGTTCAGGAAAAAGTGGATCTGGCCATTCTGGCCACCGGCATGGCGCCTGCCATCCAGGCTGATGGTGCGCGACTGCCGCAGCTCTTAAAGCCATTCAAGTGTTGAGGAGGTAGGTCAATGGATAAAAAATACAGTGCATATCTATGCACCGGTTGCGGCATAGGAGATGTCGTAGATATAGAGGCCCTTTCCGGGGTGGTCAGCGGTGAAATGAAAATGGAGTGCAAATCACACCAGGCTCTCTGCAGCGCTGACGGTCGTGCCCTGATTGAAGGAGATATTAACGAAAACGGAATCAACACGGTTGTTGTCGGCGCCTGTTCTCCCCGGGTTATGCAGGATGAATTCAATTTCGGTGAAGACAAAATTACCGTCCGGGCCAATCTTCGCGAACAGGTGGCCTGGTCCAATCCTGCAGACGCTGACAAGGAATATGTCCAGGAGCAGGCTTCCGATTATATGCGCATGGCCTGTACCCAGGCAAAGAAAACAGATCTCCCGGATCCCTTTCAGCTGGAAACGGTCAACAAGAGAATTCTGGTCATGGGCGGCGGTATTGCCGGGCTGACTGCTGCAAAAGAAGCTGCTGCAGCCGGCTATGAAGTTATCCTGGTTGAGAAAAGTGAAATTCTAGGCGGCAAGGCTGTTAACTGGCGCCAGTCATTTCCAACCAAGGCCCCGTGGACCAACATGGAAATCCCGATCGTCAATGACCTGATCCAGGCTGTCCAGGATTCGGATAAAATCACGGTGAAAACCGGGACCGAGGTGGCACGAATTTCAGGGGCGCCGGGTAATTATACGGTAACGTTCAAGCAGACCGGCACCACGACTGAATGGGATGCCCCTGCCAGGGTTACGGTTGATCAGCAGGATAAGATCAACAAAGGCGAGATGGAAGATCCCAATAAGGGCCTGGTTAATTACATGAAGGATAATCCTGACGGTGAAAAGGTCGGTGCCGTTATTCTAGCCACAGGCTGGACGCCGGCCGATGTTTCTGAGTATGAACATCTTGGCGCTGGCAAATTCCAGAATGTTGTGACCAATGCCGAGTTCGAAAAAATCGCATCCCAGGGCAGGATTGTACGTCCTTCAGACGGCAAACCTGTTGAAAGTGTTGCCTTTGTCCAGAGTCCGGGCGGCAGTGAGCATGACAAGGATTTTCCTTACTGCAACTCGGTAACCAGCCTTGTGGCATTGAAGCAGGCCAAGTATGTAAGGGAGGACAATCCCAATGGCAAGGCCTACATCCTGTATCAGCATATGCGGACGCCGGGCAACATGGAGCTTTTTTACAAGGCAGCCCAGAATGATGACGGCATCTTCATGACCAAGGCCAATGTCATGAAGGTTGAAGAAAGTGCTGATGGGTCCTTGAGTGTAGAAGCAGAAGACACTCTTCTGAACGAAAATCTTCAGCTGAATGTTGACATGGTTGTCCTGGCTGCCGGTATGGTGCCGACCACAAAGGGTGCCAATGTTATCAACCTGGCTTACCGACAGGGGCCGGCCTTGATAGATCTTGATCTCTTTGACGGCTATGCGGATTCCCATTTCATCTGCTTTCCCTATGAAACACGGAGGACAGGTGTTTATGCCTGCGGTGGTGTGCGCAAAGCAACAACCGTTGATGAAACAATCGATGATGCCACCGGTGCGGCATTAAAAGCCATCCAGTGTTTTGAGTCTGCGGACCGCGGTGTTTCAGTCCATCCTCGTTCCGGTGACAAAACCTATCCGGAATTTTTCATGCAGCGCTGTACCCAGTGTAAACGCTGCACCGAAGAATGCCCCTTTGGCGCCATCGATGATGACGAGAAGGGCACGCCGCTGCCGAATCCTACAAGGTGCCGCAGATGCGGGACCTGTATGGGAGCCTGCCCTGAAAGGATCATCGGTTTCAAGGATTACAATGTTGACATGATCGGTTCCATGGTAAAATCGATCGAGGTGCCGGATGATGATGAGGATAAGCTGCGTTTCGTTCCCGGTCCGCTGCCTGGGTTCTGTCAACATGGTCTGGATCAAGGATGCCATGTCTGCCGGTATGGACGGGGCGATCCTTCTTGGCTGCCAGTACGGTGATGATTACCAGTGTCACTTTGTCAAAGGCAGCGAGCTTGCTGACAAGAGGATGGTAAACATTGCTGAAACCATGGGCAGCCTCGGTCTTGAAGTGGAACGTGTCGCTGTGAGGCAGGTTGCTATTAATGAGTACCATAAGATTCCGGAAATCATTAACGGTTTTGTTGAAGAAATCATTGAACTCGGCCCGAATCCGTTCAAGGGTTTTTAAGCATAAATACCTATTTACAAGTCGATTGGCAGTGTGGTATACGCTGCCAATCGGCATATCCAGGAAATGAAAGACAAGAACCGCCTGATGCTCAAGAAACGCAGGGAGAAATAATCTCCTCTCGGATAATTAAATATAGGTGATATGGAGAAGACAGGAGGCTGAAGAATGACTATGAATGTAAATCCTGATTTGAGTTTTATAAAGTACCTGAAAAGCGCCGGTGGCGATACCCTGAAGAAGTGCTACCAGTGTGCTACCTGTTCTGTAGTGTGTCCCCTGTCCAAGGACGGCAGCCCATTTCCCAGAAAGGAGATGATCTGGGCGCAATGGGGTTTGAAAGACAAGCTTATCGCAGATGTGGATACCATGCTGTGCCACAACTGTGGTGACTGTAATACCTATTGCCCCCGCGGGGCCAAACCGGGAGAAGTTCTCGGTGCTATCCGTGCCTATGCCTACACCCATTACGGCTTCCCGCAGGGCTTGGCAAAACTGGCCAGTGATGGCAAGAACCTGCCAATCCTCATAGGTATCCCGGCCGCTATAGTCCTGGTCTTATGGCTCATCTCGGGCGGTATGCATATGCCCGATGGACCGGTTGATTTCGGTATGTTTTTTGGTCACTGGGATTTTCACTGGCTAACCAAAACCACCTTTTTCATTGATATAATTTTCCTGCCGGCTGCCGCATTCTCCCTTTTCGCAGCGTATAAGGGCGTTTCCGCCATGTGGAATAAAATGTCTGAGAGCATAGAAATGAGTTCCGACTATTCTCCATCAGTCAAGCAGTTTACGATTGAGTTTCTCTGGCCGGCAATCAAAGAGACCGTCCTGCACAAAAGATTCAACGAGTGCGGGACCAACATAGACCGCGTAAAGGGACATCTGCCCCTGCTCCTCGCATTCATAGGGCTTTTAGCTGTGACCACTTACTCTTTTATCCGCAAGGACATAGTTGGCTTGATCAATCCCAACCTGCACGGGCCTATACCCCTGTATGATCCATTTAAGCTGCTCGCCAACATCAGTGCCATAGCCCTGCTTGTCGGTATTGCTATCCTCTGGAGCAACCGCAGGAAAATGGAAGCAGAGGGCAAGGCTTCACCCACCTTCTATGACTGGTTTCTGATTGGCGAGATTGCTGCAGTCGGCATAACCGGTCTTGGTGCTGAACTTTTAAGGTGGGCTGACTTTGGGGTCCTGGCATACTTGACCTATTATCTGCACCTGGTATCTATCTTCATGCTTTTTTTCTATATGCCGTATACGAAGTTTGCCCATATGGTTTACAGAACATTTGCCATGGCCTTTGAAAAATACAGGGAAAGCAGTTTCGTCCAGAAGGAAGTTTCATAACATAAGCCATACACTGGTGGCGGGATAAAAAACCGTATTCGATTTTCCGGGGAAAGGGACTTTTTCCCCTGGAAAAAAAAGGTTGATTTTTGCCAACGAACGGATTATCTTGTCACGCTTTTCTGCTGGCGTAGCTCAATTGGCAGAGCAGCTGATTTGTA
>WOR8_10003360_pt1 | contig 26407 bp, 22 predicted proteins | sample DeeMarSeWOR38_10_FD_19890 | JGI IMG/M metagenome (IMG submission 19890) | reverse complement strand
TGAGTTCCCAGAACTTGCTCGTATCGCTGTTCAAAAAGGAGCAAATATTATTTTTGTTCCTTTTAACACTGATGAAAGGCAAGCTTATCTTAGAATTCGTTATTGTGCTCAAGCAAGATGTATTGAAAATCAATGCTATGTAGCAATTTCTGGTTGCGTTGGAAACCTACCTCGTGTTAAAAATCTAGATATTAATTACGCTCAATCTGCAATTTTTACACCTTCTGATATTCCTTTTCCTCGCGATGGTATAGCAGCTGAATGCTCACCTAATATCGAAACACTGATATTTCAAGATTTAAACCTTAATCTTCTTAAAAAACATCGAGAATTTGGAAATGTACTTACATTGAAAGATAGACGCAGTGATTTGTATAAAATCAAGTATAAGGAAGATGGTTCGGACAGTGAAGTTTAATTATCGGATTCTGTTGTAATAAAATATTATATTTTCTTATTATCATCTATAAAATTTGATATTCAATTATAGTGATTAATAATGTCACTCTCACATTGGGATAATAGCATTTAAATGACGCAATATTTTAAGGTTTTATATCTGTTATTTTGTATTATTTTTTGATGTTTCAAATCAAGTTCTCATTATCTTTAAATTATAATCAATACATCCATTGAAGATTTTATTACAGAAAAACAATATTAAACTTGATTAAAAACATATAAATACTATTAGTTCTATTGTTAAATATTAAACTAATCCGATATTATTGCCTTACTAAGGGATTTTTTACTCCACTAATACCTCGATGTATCTTATTGGTTTTTTAGAAATAATATTATAATAATTTATGACAGGATTGTGATAATATAATAAAAAAGAAGAAATTGGAGAAGAATAAATAAGATTGCCATTACCTAAAAAGAATAAAAACGAAATGTTTGCAATTGCAGCTAGACTAATGGGTGGGTCAAGAATAAATGCAATATGTGCAGATGGAAAATCAAGGATGGCTAGGCCACCTGGGAAAATGAGAAGAATAAGAGTACGAACAGGAGATTTATTGATAATAAAATCTTGGGATATACAAAATGAAAAATCTGATGTCGTATATAGATATAGAAGAACCCAATCAATTACACTAAGTAGAAAAAAATTTCTACCAGAAATAATTGACGTCTTCTAATTTTCAAACTAAAAAAATAATTTTACTGATTTCATTTCAATACTACCATAGCTTTATGATTTCACTTAAAATTGGGTTGTTTTATTTTTTACTGGTAATTACAAAACTATGTCTCCCATCTAACTATTATGTTTGGGGAGTTATACGTGTAAGTGATGATTCCCGATGGGAGCACTATTTTATTTTAAATAATTTATAAAAATATATCGAGCTTCAATTTACTGCTAAAAGCTAGTTCAAATCTCATCTTCTTTTTGTTAAATTACTTTTTCCAATATAAATACTGTTGTTCCACCAAAAATTATTGTTAGAGTTGTATTATTGTTGGAAAATTTACTACTGTAAGAAATTGAATACTCTGGATCATCTTGTAGAGCTAAGGATAATGTATCATATCCATCGAACTCATAATGATAATCCGCTGATACTGTTTCATTCTTAGAGGAGGTTGTAATTGTTGCAGTATTATCATTATAAAATGTCATAGTAATATTTGTAATATTGTAGCCATTAAATATTTCAGAAATCTCAATTGCTTTCCAGGTCCCAAAAAAATTTGTATAATCAACTTGTTTTCTTGTTTCAGCATCTCTTTCTTTTATCATAACAATTGATATAGTTCCATTAAACATAAGCGTAAGGCGAGTATTATCATCAGAAAAACTATAATGGTAACAAATGGAAGAATTTCCAAAAAATGGAGCATATTTTGGAGTCATACATAATTTATAATTTTCATCAAACTCATAATAATAACCTACTGATACTGTTTCATTATTATAGTTGGTTGTTATTTTTGCTGAATTATCTTCATAAAAAGTCATATTCATATTTGTAATATTTTTACCAGCAAACAATTCAGAAATCTCAATTGCTTTCCAGGTTCCAAAAAATTTGCTAGTATCATCTTGTTTTTTTTCTTCAAGGTATCCACTCATCCAAACAAGGATCACTACTAATGTTATAACAATGATTAATAGTATACTAACTATCAATTTTCGGTATTGCATAATTTTACTCCCCAATCCATAAAAATTAAAAACAATTAATGATTAATAAACTTCTCTTAATAAATTGTTTATTTTCTGATTTCGTTTCAACAAATTACTAAGAAAATTAAGATAAAAAGCATTGATGCAATGTTTTTACTAGTAAATTGCTGTCCAAATCCAGATGGGAGTACTTTTTTTTATAATCTCTGTTTCCAAGAATATGTAAGGGCACAATAGCAAACAAAAATGCTATTAATTATTTTCAACTGTGCCCGTATATATAATAAAATCATGCCCGTATGGGCACTTTTATTAACAAAAATAGATAACTTTATATGTGATTGTGCCCATACATAGAATATGGCTTATTTAGAAAAAATAAAACGGAATGGAAAAACGTATTATTATGTTACAAAGAATTTTAGGTTAAATAATAAAAAATGGAAAAAAATAAGAAAATATATCGGTAAAAAACCACCATCTAAAAATCAGACTGAAAAAGCAATTGCCGACATTGAAGCAGATGCAATAAAAAAAGGAATTGCAAAACCACCTTCTCAATATAAGTATTTGAGTGACATAGAATCAGAGAAATTACAAGATTTGAAAGAAACATATAACAAATGGTATGGAAAGTTAAACGCAGATGCAATAAAAAAATACGAAGAAGACTTCATCGTCCGATTCACATACAATACAAATGCTATTGAAGGAAATCGCTTAAGTCTTAGAGAAACAAGCATGATTCTTACAGAAAACATTATCCCTGCTGGTGCAACTCCTAATGATTACAATGAAGCGCTAAACTCTAAGGATTGCTATGAGTTTATAAAAAATTATAATGGTGAATTTAACCAAAAGTTTTTACTTAAAATTCATGGACTGCTTACTAAGAATACGAATTGTAAACTAGTTGGTAAATATAGAGACCATAACATAAGAATTACTGGTTCAGGCTGGATCCCTCCTTCTTATAAAATAATTAAAGAAGAGATGAGAAAATTATTCCAATGGTACTATTTTGAGAGAAAAAAGCTACATACGATTGAACTTGGAGCGATTTTGCATAACAAATTGGTACGACTCCATCCATTCTCCGATGGAAATGGAAGGACATCAAGAGTTGTTATGAATTGGATACTTATGAAAAATAAGTTCCCAATGTTCTATGTGGAACTCAAGGATAAAATCCATTACTACGAAGCAATTGAAAAAGGTGATAAGGGCAACGATGAGGCAATAGTTCATTATATTGCATCAATACTTATGCAACAATTTACCTTCGAATCATCAGAATAAATATAAAAATTAATAATTATAAAATCTACCAATCTCATCTTGATAAAACTGTTAATATTTCCTTATGCTTTAAATTTATTAGGTATTCTAGTAACTCTTTTTCATCTCATGGCGTAGCCACCAGGTGGCCCCAATAACAATTGGAATTCCAAATATTACCAATATCCAGATTATAGCCCAAAGATAGGAATACACAAGATAGTCAAATTTCCAAGTAGAAATTGGCAGATCCCAGTTCCCATCAAAATATATCTTGATTATGAAAACAATATTTATAAATAGGGATACTGCCCCTCCTCCATCTGTCCATCGTGAACGTTTGCCAAAAAGATGGCCATGTCTATATTCCTTACGCTCTTTATCAGGTAATTTTTTCCACCATAGGATATATATGCAAGCAATAATAACAATTACAGGTATTATTATGAAAATAACCAACCAGAAAATCAAATGTATCAAAAAGGTCACGATATCTCCGATTGTCCATAAATTCAAGGTTATTGGTACAAGATTATTCACTTGAGCCTCTTGAACAAACCATAAAAATACATAAACTGCACTAGTAATTACTAAGGCAGCAATTACTACAAATAAAGCCATCATTTTCCAATGTCTGCTTAAAAATATCTTCCAAATCTTTTCAATATTATCACATTTATTTTCTACCATCTAATATCTCCTCCTTCTTTAACACCTATTGCAATATTTTAGAATTGTATTGAATATATAACTCTATTTATTTTGTAAAACTTAAGATCTATACGACTAACCAACCTTTTTTAAAAATACTCAATATAACAAAACTAGATATATCCTAAAATTTGTAAATAATTTGGTATTAGATTGTTTGAATCGTAGTAATTGTTATATAATAAAAAATCATTTATTTTTATAATTAGAAAGATTAATCTTTGTAGTGGATTGGGATGCAATCAAAAGACATTATACGGTCGCATAGTGTCAATTGGGACATTAGGTTATTCATAGATAGAAAAATATTTTTTTCTAGGAGGATTTAATAGTTGAGTTTAGAGTTTTTTCTTTGGGGCTTATTGTCCCTATTTTCATTATTAATTGGAATGAAATTCCTATTTATGTATCTGAAGGATAAAGATAAGAAAAAACTGATGATATCAATAGGTTTTTTATGTAACATCATAACTTTTACATACATTTTACTTGGTTATCATAGAACTGGTACAGAAATTAAATATTTTTATGATTTATTTGGATGGGGTGCAACACCTTTAATTCTTGCATTATTTTTTAGTTTAACAGAAAGATTATTTAATTTACAGAAAAAGCTTGATTTGATTTTTAGGATTTATTTACTAATTGTAACATCTACGTTTTTAATCTATCTCTTTGGAATAATCAATTATCCAGTAAATGCTATGTATATGTCATTTCTATCATTTATAATCCTTATTTTTTCAGTTATATTAATTATTAAATTTCGTGATTTATCCTCAGTTTTTTTTCTACTCTCACAAGTGTTTTTTACAGTTGCAGGATACACGTTAGGTGCAATAAATACTAAAGTTGCTCAAATTTCAGATTTCTTTCCACTGATATGTTTTTTTGTAGCATTTATCTTTTTATCAACAATTTTCATTCTACCATCAACTCATGGACAGCAAATGAGCACAAATTCGCTTTTTTCAATTATGAAGGAACTGGAAGAAAGCGAGAGAAAAAGAAGAGAATCAATATCTCGTTATGATGCACTTTTTAATAGTCATTCAGATCTGATTTTCATCTATGATTTTTCAGGTAATTTTTTAGATGCAAATGAAGCATCATTAAAAATAACCGGTTATTCAAAAGAAGAAATAAAAAACCTTAATTTCAAGGATTTTCTTGATAAAGGTCAGCTATTAAAAGCCTTTCGTGTGATTCGTGAAATCAAAAAGAACGGTTTCCAAAAAAAACCTGAAGAATACAGAATCAAAAGTAAAGATGGAAAGATAATTGATGTCGAGGTAATAAGTTCGGTAATTATTGAGGATGGAAAACGTGTAGCTTTGCAGGGGATAGCTCATGACATCAATGAGCGGAAAAATGCAGAAAGACAAATACTGAGAGAAAAGCTTTTTTCAGAATCATTACTGGAAAGTCTTCCAGGTGTTTTATATTTCTTTGATGAGGATGGGCATTTTATCCGTTGGAATAAGAATCTTGAGGATATCTCAGAATATAGTTCCAATGATATTTCAAATATGCATCCTTTGAATTTATTTGGAATTGATGAAAAACATAGAATAAATGATATTTTTAATGAGGCTTTTCAAAAGGGAGATACAATCTTTGAAGCAGATCTTGTTTCAAAAACAGGTAAAAAAATCCCATTCTATTTCACAGGATATCGGTTAAACATCGAGCAAAAAAACTACTTGATAGGTGTTGGTATTGATTTAACAGATTTAAAGCAAACTGAGTTAGAACTTCAATATGCACATGAACAGCTCACAAAGATTAACAGGGATCTTGAAATCAAGGTTGATAAACGAACTGCTGAGATTAAAAAATTGTTAAACCAAAAAGATGAGTTTATAAATCAACTCGGTCATGACCTAAAAAATCCTATTGGTCCAATAATTAATCTGATTTTTCTGTTAAAGAAAAGGGATAAAAATCCTGAAAATAAGCAAATATTTGAAGTTCTTGACAGAAACATTAATTATATCAAGAATCTTGTAATAAAAACTATTCAACTAGCACGCCTGAATTCACCTGACACAATGCTGAACTATGAAGATATAAATCTACGTGAAGAGATAAACAATGTAATTGATCAGAATAAATATCTTTTTATTGACAATAACATTAAAATCAAAAACAATCTGACAGATAGATTAATAGTATCAGCAGATAAATTACGACTTACTGAGATATTTAATAACCTTATCAGCAACTCAGTGAAATACTCAAAGGACTCCGGGAAAATAACGTTTAATGCAAAATCAGATCATAATTTTGTAACTGTTTCAGTTGAGGATGAGGGAATTGGAATGACAGATGAACAAAAGAATCGGATTTTTGATGAGTTTTATAAGACTGATGCATCCCGTCATGATTTTGATAGCAGCGGTCTGGGTCTACCCATATGCAAACGTATTGTTGAAAAACATGGTGGGAAAATATGGGTTGAAAGCAAAGGACTTGGGAAAGGTTCAATATTTTATTTCACCATTCCTAACAACAAGGGAAAAAGAGTGAATTAAAAGAATAAGTTAATTATTTTATTAACAGTTATGTTTGATGAAAAAATATTTTTAATAGATTCTTAATCTAAAAAGATAAAGAGGAAAAGATGTTGAAAAACATCTGACATTGATAATTTATAAAGCTTATTTATAAGTATATTTTAAGGTCTAATATCCTCCAACCTTTAAGCTTGGATCACCAATAAGAATCCATTCCAAAACACTTTTGCAATGAAATTTATCTGTATTAACTGGATTACCTGGTATATAATTTATTATTGTATTACAATGTAAATCACCTAAGATATCGATTTCTTCCTGACTATAAAGCCTGAATATTTCAACTGCTAAAAACCCTCCATAAATCTCAACATCATCAGGTATCTCATTTAGATTATTGTCACCTATTGCTGCATAGCAAATATGAGTATTTGTAAGAACAGCTATTCCCCCACCATCCTTCTTATTTACAAGCTTCCAGGCAATACATTCATTAAGAACAGCTGCTGGTTCTGCATTATTTTCAGGATTTGACTTACCGGTAATTTTTATAAAAAGTTCTTTTAGAAAATTTAGTATTTTCAACATAACAGAGTAAAAGACTTTTGCTTTTTTCTTCACCATGTCAAATTTTCCATGAATGCATTCACCAAGGACCATGACTGGATATTTATCCTTATTTGTGAGTTTATCAACATCATCATTATGTAGAGCAATTATCTCTGTTCCATCTGACCTTGGAACTCTAATCCGGTCAGTTCCGCCCTTTGCCCTAGTAAATAAAAATCCACATCCAGAGTTTATCGCATTTTTTACTTCTGCTGAACTTGTGAGCGTGCCTAACGAATAATACAGTTTTGTAATGTTAAAATCTGTCATATAATCCGCTGCATAGTCACATGTGATTTCACCTTCATAACCGTCATATGCTGGAAATGTGTCACCCCCAATTACAACCATGTTTTCAAACCAGGGTTGTCCATTTGTGTTTGTCTCATAGGAAATGATTTTTCCAACAACTGTAGTTACCTCACCAGTAGTTCTGCATGGAAGTCTACCGATACAAACATCTGGGTACAGATCAAACTTGTCCTTTGGCCACTGGGCAATGATGCCATCACCATTTGAATCCCAGTCTTCAAATTCATCTCCGTTCTTATAGATGTCAGCATAGTATAAATCACTGATGAAGAACTTTCCTTGACCTGTCCCATCATCCAGTTCAACATATCGAACAGGGACGTACCATTCTTTTGTATTATCTATTAATCCTCCCAGCAGTAAAACATATTTTATACTGTTATTTTCAAGGGATGATTTTATAAAATATTTTATTTTTTCAGGATCATCTCTTCCAGAAAACTCACTATAAATATCCTCTGTTGTCTTCAAAAATGTTTGAACGCCATAGCTGACTTTATGATCAATCAACGGTTGAACCTGAGATGAAAATGCATTAGGTGCAATGATTACCATATCATAATCAGCTGCGTTTTTTTCTTTCGATATTACTTTTTGTGAAAAACCACCTGCTCCAATTCCACTTAGTATTAATAATACTATTATCGAAAATATTAAAATTTTCTTCATATATTTTCCTCCATCAACAATATAATTGTATAGATGATAAAAAATATTTTCAGTTTAAAGTTTGAACTTTCTCAATAATTAAGATGAAAAAATTATTAATTGTTCATTTTTTAAAAAAAAACATATAGGTCTAAAATGTTTCAATATTGATATTTTTTGAAATATATTTAATCATCATGTTTATATTTTACTACATAATAATAATTATGTGAAACATTCTTTAAAAAAACAAAAAGGATCATTTAATCTATCAAAATTTAAAGTAATATTTATTTTAATTGTTATATGCTGTCTTATTCTTGCAGGGTATATACCAACTTTTAACAGTATTTTAGTAAATAATAAAGAGTCCTTAAAAAAAGATAAAGAAATTATTGAAGAAATTAAAGAAACAAGTTCATATGATGATGTCTGGGCAATTGCCTCATTTTATTGGAAACCTCGTTATCCAGACCCTGGAGAAGAAATAACTTTTTACTCAACAAGCCATGCTAATAATGGAGTCATTGGTTCTAAATCATGGAGATTTCATGATGGAAAAACAGCATATGGTTATTCAGTTACTAAAACATATGAAAAAAAAGGGAGCTATCAAGTAACATTAAGTGTAAGTGCACATGGTATCAAAGGTGGTTTTGATCGGGATTCAACAACTAAATATGTACTTGTTGGTGGAGATCCCTTTCCAAAGATAAAATGCATTCCTGAATACCCTTCGCCTGGAGAAGAAGTGAAACTGGATGGATCTGAAAGCACTGATCCCGATGGAAAGATAATATCATATAAATGGAGCTACCATGATGTAAAAACACCCAATAAAGTAATTGCCCTTGGTACAGATATGATAGTTTATCATACCTGGTCAAAACAAGGAACATATATTGTTTCATTATTTACAAAAGATGACAAAGGAAATAACAATACAATTGATCTTACAATTGATGTATCAATATTAAAACTGATATATACTGATCCTTTTGCAAGAGGAATAAACTTTAAAATAAGCAATTATGGTAATGTTACTGCAAAAAACGTAAAATGGGATGTGGAGATTTTTAAAGAAAGCTTGCTGAGAGTTAGGTCAAAATTGTTATATAAAAAAAGTAGTGATAATCTTGCTCTTCCGTCTCTTGATTCTCAAGATATAATTTTAAAGGATTTTAGAAGGAGGATTTGTAAAATAAAGTTAGTAATAAGTGTTGATGCAGATAATGCTGTGAAGATTAGTAAGACATATTATGGGCGTATTATTGGTAAATTTATCTATTTAAAAGAAGAAAAGACAAGATCTCCCACAGGTAACCTATTTAAATTAATGATACCTATGGGAATAAGTTTCATGATCTTTTCATATATGATGTTTATGTTACGTTATTTCACCTTTGGATGGTTTTTTTTTAAATAAGTTATAATTTTAAAATATGGGGCATTTGCTGTTTAATTTGATGAATGATTATTTTTATCAATCCAATGAATAGTAATATTTTCACTTCCACAAACTGGACACATGATATGCCATGGTGGAACATTTTTTTCAAATACTATTTTAAATAGATTAAACTCCTTTGGGCAATCATTACATTTACATTCTGCTATTCTTACCATAATTTCTCAATCAATAATAAAAAACATTTATCAATTTATAAAATTCACGTTAAAAATAATTAAATTAAAACCTTAACCAAACACATAAAAAAATATAGAAATATAACAATGCAAAAAGAATAATTATAATCCGGTTTATTTTTTTAGGCTCTTTAAAATTGGTAAATATAAAACGTTCAATTATCTTATATAAATTCTTTCTTTCCATAAAGATAATTGGTAAAAGAAAGGCAGTAACAATTACAAAAGTCACCCATTTGTTATCAATTACATTTTCAATAACAAAATTATGAACGCTATGAAGAATCATTCCAATTGGAAGAAATAAAAAAAACCAATTTTTGTACTTTCTACCAAAAATAAATGGATATATAGAATATGTAATATGAACCATTAAATTAAGTGAAACAAATGAAATGAGACATAAAAGACCAAAATTTTGATTGTTAACAATTCCTTCAAATAATCCAAATCCTCCTGCCGATATTAAAAATGCAACAATCAAGTAATCATTTCTAAATTCCCTTTTTGAATTATAATTCAAATCAGTTATCAACTTTATTCCAATTAGATATATCACAGCATATCCTAGAAATTTTACAATTTCCTCAATTATCGGAGCAATTACTACACTTAGAAATGGGATTTTTAAATATTTAATAACTATCAGATATCTTGATAAAAGGTTGTCAAAGTATGAATTTAAAAAACCAGCTAAAAAAAACAATACCGAGCAAAATGAAATTAAAATAAGATAAAAGATAAGCTGATCGATTTCTTTTTTATTATCCATGGATACGCATAAATGGATTTGATATTATTTTAACTTCGCTTAATTATTAAAATACAAGTATATGCAGATGAATCTATAGATGGATAATTACATACAAATAACATTTTATTTGATGTTTATGCATATCAATTTTGGGATGTACATCAATGGGTAGCTCAAATCTTATTTAATAAAAAAATTTTGAAGAAGTCTGATAAGAAATAAGATGTTCATCTCATAAGAAATGAGGATGATGAAAGTATTTCATCAATTAATAATAGGAGGAATGGAATGGCAGAAAAAAATAATAATGGAATTAAATCCTTTATTGCAACTGCAATAGAAAATAAAAACCAAGAGGAAAACAGCAGGAAAAACACTGATTCTATGATTGGCTCACCAAGAATTACAATTATTGGTTGTGGTGGTGCAGGTGGAAACACAATAACTAGATTAAACAAATTAGGAGTAATTGGTGCAAAAACAATTGCTATTAACACTGATAAGATGGCTCTTGATATGGTTGAAGCCGATCATAAAATATTAATCGGGGGTCGCTTAACTCGTGGTCTTGGTGCAGGGGGATATCCAGATGTTGGTGAAAGGGCTGCTCGTGAAAGTGTCCATGAGATTGAAGAGCTTATTTGTGATTCGGATCTTGTATTTATAACTGCAGGAATGGGTGGTGGAACAGGAACTGGTTCTGCACCTGTTGTTGCAGAAATTGCTAAAAAATATAATGCTGTGGTTACATGTATGGTTTCTACTCCATTTGAAGTAGAAAGAGCACGACTTATCAAGGCCGATGAAGGACTTGATGCTCTTAGGATAAAAGCAGATAGTACCGTTGTTTTAGATAACAATAGATTGCTTGAATTTGTTCCAAATCTACCTATAAATCAGGCATTTTCAGTTATGGATCAGATGATTGCAGAAACTGTAAAGGGAATATCTGAAACAATTACAGTTCCGTCTTTAATTAATCTAGATTATGCAGACATGAAAGCTATTATGAACCAAGGTGGAGTATCAGTAATGCTTTGGGGAGAAGCAGATGAGGATGCAGGAGTCAACGCAATAGTTAACGAGGCGTTGAACCATCCCTTATTAAACGTTGATTACACCGGTGCAAATGGTGCACTTGTCCATATCACTGGTGGTGAGAGGATGACACTTAAATATGTTCAGGATGTTGCAAAATCTTTGACAAAAGACCTTGATTGTTATTCAAATGTAATCCTTGGTGCTAGAGTCGTTCCAGAATTTAAGGGAAAATGCCGAGTTATGGCTATAATGACAGGAATACAATCACCAAATATTCTTGGACCAAGTAACAATACTGGGTTACAGAAAAAAGTAAATAAAAATTTTAGCTCTAACATTGATATCATTCGATAAAAATTTTTGAGTCCTAAGATTTATAATATTAAATTCGATACGAATAAGTATTGCTTAATTAAAAATAGGATTGGATGGGATAGCCAAAATGGTAAAATTAAAAGGTAGGCTAATAATATTTTTAATTGCAATATTTTTAGTAGTAATAGTTGGAATGATAGGATTTTATATAATTAAAGCTAATGAAGATGAACCACCTAACGCAGTTGATGCCTTCTCATGGAGCATTATTACTTTGTCTACTTTAGGTTCATACAGTTCAGATACAACTCTAAATACCTCTATCGGAAAATTATTTACTTCTTGCATGGTCATTCTTGGCGTATCAGTTTTTTTTATTGGAACTCCTTTAATAATTGCACCATGGCTTGAAAAAAAGGTTTCAATGGCATTTAAATCAAAACCTCTACCAATCCCAGAAAATGGACATGTAATAATCTGTGGTTATAATGAAATAATTGATGAAACGATAGATGCAATAAAATTGCATAATATTCCATATGTTGTCATTGAAAAAAATAAATCATTTATTTCAGCATTTGACAAAAATCATATTCCTTATATGATTGGTGATCCGACAAACGATGATGTTTTACAAAAAGCCAGAATTGAACATGCCATTGCATTGATTGCTGCAATGGATGATGAGACAAACAGTTTTATTTGTCTTTCAGCACGTAAATTAAAAAATGATTTGAGAATCATTGCAATTGCTGATAAAATAGGAAATGTAAAGGTTTCATATGCAGCTGGTGCAAATAGGGTGATAACCCCAAAGATATTAGCAGGAACCCTTCTTGGCCGTCGTGCTTGCCATGAGTATGTCGTTGGTGATTCAGGAAAATTCACAATGTTTGGGGACATCGAAGTAAGGCAATATGAGATATCATCAAACTCACCAGTAGTTGGCATGCCAATTAGAGAACTGGAAGAATTGAAATCAGGTGCTATTATAATTGGTCTTTTAAAAGAAGATGGTCTTCATTTGGACCCTCAGCCAGATAATATTCTTGATGAGGGATCAACTGTTCTTATAATCGGAACAGATCGGCAGCTTGATTCTCTGCAAAAAATCATGGAGAGAAAAATATGAACAATATTATAATCTGTGGTTATGGAACTGTCGGAAAGAAAGTAGCTGAACGGCTTCAAAAGAACAATATGTCATATATTGCAATTGATGAGAAAGAGATATTTGAGAATAACCCAAACATAATTGTGGGAAATGCAGCATCTGAAGAAGTATTAAAACAAGCTGGTATTGAAAATGCAACAACAATAATTGCAGTGACAAATAATGATGTTACAAACACTTTTATTACTCTTCTTGCAAAAAACATCAATAAAAATATTACAATTTTATCAAGAGTTGGAGAGATGGATAATATTGAGAAATTAAATAGAGCTGGTGCTGACTATGTCTTTCCAATGGCTATGACAGGTCGCTTTATTGCAAAGAGTGCAATAGAACCATTTGTTGCTGATTTTCTGGATATGATAAATCTAAAAGGGGGAATTGAAATTTTTCAAATTGATATTAGCGAGAATTCAAAGATTGCCCATCATAGTATTAAAAAAGCAGATATTTCGAATAAAACCAAAGCACACATTCTTGCTATAAAAAGAGGAAATCAAACAATTTATTCTATATCTGAAGATGAACAATTAAAGCCAGGAGATACCTTACTTGTTATAGGAAGTGGTGAGCAGATAAAAGCATTGCATAATCTTGCTGAACCAGAAAAAACTATAGAAGTAATCAATAAATGATTTATTTTAATAATTTATTATTCGGAAAAATCCCATAATATTTTTAAAAAGAACTATGATGCTTGTTTTAATGCGATCAAAGATAATATTGATTTGGTTAATACTTATTATTACATCTTTATTAATTTGTTTAACACCTATAAATGCAATTGAAACTCGCGAGCAAAACGAAATACCGGAAGACAAGATTATTTATACTGGGATATATGCAATTTCTATAGGAAATTTTGAGTTTACCAAAGGAACCTATGTTATAGATTTCTATCTAGTGTTTAAATGGTCAAATCACAGCTTATCACCAGCATCCTTTGAACTTATGAACGGACGAGCTGTTTCAAAAGAAAAAATATACGAAGAAATAACTAATGAATCATCAGAGGTTTGGTATAGAATCCAAGCAAATCTTTTCATCACACCAGAGTTTAAAAACTATCCTTTTGATTCGCAAAATTTAAAAATAATTATTGAGGATTCAAAATACAATATCTCAAGACTTAATTATGTACCTTATAATGATATAACAGGTATAGATGACCGTTTTACATTATCTGGTTGGAACATTCAATCAAATAATCTAATTGTTGAGGATAACAACTATCCATGGGAAGAACAGTATTCACAACTTGTTTTTTTCGTCCAACTTGCAAGACAGACTGGGCCAACAGTTGTAAAGATTTTACTTCCACCGATCATATTTTGTATAGTATCTGGATTATCCTTCTTTTTCAAATCTGACAAAATCACACATAGACTAGGTTTAGGAACGAGCATGCTTATATCAGCGGTTATGTTTCATCTAAGTCAGACTTCATCTCTTCCTGCATTACCTTTTCTTATACTAATTGATAAGATCATGATTTCAGTTTATGCATTTTTAGCATCATCTCTTTTTGCAACGACCTTGATTTATATAGATGAAGAATACTGGAAGGAAGTTGATTATACAAAAAAGGTCAACAGGTTTGGAGCGATATTTACAATAATCTTGCCATTTATTGTTTTTATAATTCTTTATTTCAGCTAAAATCAAAAAAATTATCTAATGATATCCTTTGAACAAATCTTGACTAATTCATCAACAGGCTTTGTCGCATCGATTTTAATAAAACGTTTTTCAACTGCAAGTTTTAAATAGTTTTTATGAACTTTTTCAAGAAACGAAATTTTTTCAAAGGGGATCAGATTATTCCTGTTTTGAATCCTTTTAAGTGATTCCTTTGGATCTATTACAAAAACAAATGTTCTGTCTGGAATTATTATTCTATCTTGTGACAGCTCCTGCAAATATTTTATCGGATTTTTTATCAAATCCTGCATCTGAGCTCCTTGATATGCATAGGTTGATTCTGCATAGCGGTCGCAAATAACAATTTTATCTTGATCAAGCCATTTTGAAATTTTCTTGCAATGTTCAATTCTGTCTGCAATAAAAGAAAAAGCTATGACAAAGGGATCTGTATTTGATTCAATGCATCTCTGAACACATTTACCAATCCATGTATCAGTAGGTTCAAAGGTCAAAACTACATCATAACCTTGTGATTTTAAATTTTCAAAGACAAGGTGCGATACAGTTGATTTGCCTGAACCATCGATTCCTTCAAAAGTTACAAAACGTTTCATTTCTTGACCTTCTCCTGAGTCCATTTAGCCTTATAGTAACTTAGAGGATGCCTTTTCTTTTTGCATAAATCATCAATTTCCTCAGGTGAACAAATACCATATGTCTTCATTTTTTCACAACCTGGAGGTGTGTATGAAGTTGATGAAGATTTACCAGTTATATGTTCAACTTGATAACGGGTTCTTTCCTCTTCATAATCTGGTGCAGTACTAAACATTTTTAGAATATCATTTGTGCTTAATTTCAAAGAATTTAAAAAAGCAACAAGAGCAAATCTACCAACATGTGGTACATTTTCACCAGCCTGAATAGAAGAAAGAATATTTTTCATACAAGGCGGTAGTTTTTTAATGTCAAGTTTTCCAATGGGTGTTGCTTCAATTTTTTTACGATGAATCATGACTGTATTTTGAATTCTTATGATATCTGATGAAAACGTCTTTGATATTGCTTTACTGCAGCTTCTGCTATCAAGTTCACTGTTTATCCTAAATCTCAATGCCTCTTGTATTATTCTAGCAAGTTCTTTGTGTGAAATCTGAATATACCCATTGTCCATTCTGCGATTGATCATCTTCCATTCTTTATATCTTGTAGGTGCATTATGAAGGTAATCTACAAAATATATCATGATTTTATTAGTATTTTCAGAATAATTTATATTTAAATTAAATTCCTTTGAGATATTTATTAAAAAAGAGGTATTTTCATTTAATAGGTTCTTATAAGCATGAACTGCTTCACCTAATGCATATCGTCTTTTAAAATAGATATCTTCTACACAAACAGCTATCATTCTTGCAATGGGATAAGATAAAAGCTCCATAATACAATCTGATTCTGTTGCTAAACTTCGGTTTCCAACATCTCTATTTTTAAATGCGTTATCAAGTCGTTCTAGCCCTGTTAAACGTGCCCGTTCATATAATGGATCATCAAGTAACTCTTCTATAGATAAGTTATTTTCTTTTACATACTCTTTTGATGCTGACAAGAAAGGGTATTTTGAAAGTGTTGTAAGCTCAACCATTTTATATTTCATTGTTTAACATAGTTTCATTAATGAACTTTGCCATAATAAAGGGTTATTTTATCATATTGTCATTTTTACACGATAAGTATTTAAAGAAAGATTGACAAATCTTAACATGGAACTGCATTGGTAGGTGGTATGGATGAAAAAACATGAAGGTATAAATAAAATTAAACCTAAATCGGAGGTTCCTATGAATCAAGAAGAAGATTTGGAATTTTCATTATGGAAAGCAGAATTAAATAAAGAATTGATGGCTTTTTGGAAATCCATTAAGGATTAAATAGTATAATTAAAACATATACATATATATTATTAGATTTGAGTAGTTTGATTCTTTTTTATCTCTATATGCCCTTAAAGATTTTAAGGGCTCGTAGCTTAGACTGGCGGAGCGTCTGGCTCATAACCAGATGGTCGCAGGTTCAAATCCTGCCGGGCCCACTTGTTCCCAACCATTTTTTCTTAAGTTTTTTAAAAGAACCCTCATCAATTGCACATCGGATTTCTCTCATCAACTCAAGCATGAAAAACAGATTGTGATAACTGATTAGGTTATATCCAACTAGTTCATTTGTTTTAAAAAGATGATTGATATATGCCCTTGAATAACTCTTACATATTTTGCATTTACAGTTAGGATCAAGAGGTAGTTGATCAGTTGTATTATTTATTGATGATATTTTGATACGAAACTTGTTTTTCTTTGTTCCAAGAGGTGGTGTGATATGAGAGTATCCACTTCTAGCAATTCTTGTGGGTGAAACACAATCAAAAAGATCAACTCCCCTTTCAACTGATGAAAAAATATCTTCAACTACACCAATTCCTAGCAGATGACGAGGTTTATCTTCAGGAAGAATTGGTATTATCCAATCAATTACATTATGCATGTCCTTCTTTGATTTCCCAAGTGAGCCCCCTATTGCATAACCATCAAACTCCAAAGAAGCGAGATGCTTTGCACTTCTTTTTCTGAGATCTTCCCAGTGTCCTCCTTGAACTATCCCGACAATGGCTTGATCAGTATTGTGAACTTCGAGGCATCTTATAGCCCATTCATGAGTACGTTCAAGGCTTTTTTTGGTATAATCTTTATTTGACAATGGTGAAGTACATTCATCTAAAACAAGTATCATATCTGCTCCTAGTTTTTCTTGTATCTCAATTGATTTTTCAGGAGAGAGGAACTGACGGGAATTATCATAAATTGAACGGAAATGAATTCCTTTATCATTGATACTTGTTATTGATTTCCCCTGTGGTTTGCTCTGTTTATAACCCTCACCGGGGAAAAACATCTTACCAACAGCATGTTCTTTTCCAAGACCCAAAGAAAAAGCCTGAAAACCACCACTATCAGTAACAATTGGTCTATCCCAATTCATAAATCTATGGAGTCCACCAAGCTTTGATATCACATCGGCATTTGGCTGAAGCATGAGATGATAAGTATTGCAAATAAGGATTTGGGCACCTAATTTTATTAAATCATCAGATGTAACAGCTTTAACTGTGGCCTTTGTTGCAACAGGCATTAGCTCAGGGGTTTTTACAGTTCCATGTTTAAGTTTTAACACACCTGTTCTTGCCTTATTTTCTTGTGATTTTACCTGAAAGTGTAAAAAACCCATATAATATCGAAAAATTATAAGTGGATTAAATAATTTCTTGTTTTGTATGATTAATGAATTATTGTGGATTGGATTATTATTAACTAGCTTTTTAATGGTCATTCTTGCATATAAGTTGTTTGGAAAAACAGGTTTGTATATATGGACTGCAGTAGGAGTGATACTTGCAAACATACAAGTGATGAAAACAATACAAGTCTTTGGACTTGTAACTGCGATGGGAAACGTGATTTATTCATCATTGTTTTTAGTTACAGATATCATAAATGAGAACCATTCAAAAAAAGATGCTCAAAAAGCTGTATGGATTGGTTTTTTTGTTTTAATTGCAACTACAGTTATAATGCAGATCTCTATTCAATTTATCCCTGATGAGTCAGATTTTTTAAGCCAGCATATTACTGCAATTTTTTCCTTTCTTCCCAGAATTGCATTAGCAAGTCTTACAGCTTATTTGATATCTCAAAGTCATGATGTATGGATTTATGCAAAACTTAAAAAAAGACATAAAAAAAAGTTTTTATGGTTAAGAAACAATCTATCCACAGTTACAAGTCAACTATTTGATAATACTGTTTTTACATTAATTGCATTTGTTGGTGTATTTTCTTGGGATGTTATCGCTCAAATCTTCATAACATCATATATTCTTAAAGTAATAGTAGCAGCTTGCGACACTCCATTTATATATATGGCTAGAAAGATAAATAAAAAAAAGAATTAATACATATTTTAATGTTGTTCAAAAAAAAGTATGATGATAAAGAAATTGAATGCCGATTTTGTCATAAAAAAGCTAAACCAATTATTGAAAGAAACAAGATGGATATCGGATTTGGCATGGTCCCGGGTCCATTTTTTGGCAGAGCAGGATCTAGTTCAGCTAATAAACCCTATAGATTTATTTTGATTTGCCCTAATTGTAAAGCTATAATCGGGGCTAAAAAATAAATAATCTAATGGGAAAATATTATATTATTTATATAGGAATGAATCTTGTTTTATTTTATATTTGTTTTTGGAATGTTAATCTAAATTATCTAATTATAAAGAAATTTACCTTGAAACAGCAGTTGAGATATCACCTTTAATATTAGTGCAAATATCGGATGGTTATCGATTATTCTTTTCAACAGTTTATAAAATATGTTTGATCTAACATCTCTAGGGCAAAAGATCAGCAACTGGCCATTCTTCTGACAATGGTTTCCATTTATGTCCTTTGCATAAACGATTATCATATATGCAGTCATCGGCTCTATCCAACTGTGTGAAAATATAACCGGCTCACCTGATTCAAATGGACCCATCCAGCTTGTCATATTATCACCCCAGAATATCCTGTAATAAATATCTTCACCCTCAGGGTCATTTGATTGAACTGTGTAATCATATATTTTATTTGGATTGACAATTAACTTACCCGCAATGGTTGGTGTTGCTGGTGGGTCGTTATCTTCTCCTTTAATTGTTGTAAAGGACCAGACAGGACCTTCAGTTTCTGCCCCATGGTTATCTTTTGAAACAATTTTCCAGTAATAAGTCGTAAGATGGCTCATCCCGGTTAGGTCATAGCAGTTTCCTGTAAGATCATGTTTGAATATACCTGGAGGGGTAACAGTATCAAAAAATAATTCATAGGTACAGGGATCACCATCAGGATCCCCACCTTCCCAGCAAAGTGAAATATCTACTGCAATATCAACAGCACCATCCGGTGGAGTTGGACTGCTTGGTGGATATGGTGGGTCATTTGCACCAGTTGTAAAAGACCATATAGGTCCTTCTGTTTCTGCACCATGTATATCCTTCGCTGTAATTTTCCAATAATATGTTGTTTCCAATTGCATTGTTCCAGGGTCCCAAATGGTATCTTCATAGTCCTGAACCTTTAATGGAGGTGGAGTAACAGTTCCGAAATATATCTTATAAGTTAAATCATCTCCATTTGGATCACTACATGTCCAAGAGATATCTGCATTTATATCGACCCCCATCTCACCATTGGATGGATCTGGATTGCTAGGAGTGTTTGGAGGATCATTACCAATTGTAGTAAAGCTCCAAACAGGTCCAGAGGTGGAGGCATCATAAATATCCCAAGCAACAATTTTCCAATAGTAAGTGGTACCCATATTTAGGGTTCCTGGATCATAAGTTGTTGCAGATTGATTCCAAGATACTTGATTTGGAGGATTTACTGATGAAAAATACACATCATAAGATAAAGAGTCTCCATCAGGGTCACTACAGGTCCAAGAAATATCTGAATTAACATCAACATCAGTTGCTCCATTAGCAGGATTAGGGTTACTGGGAGCATTAGGTGGGTTGTTGCTCCAAGTAGTAAAGCTCCAAATTGGACCAGACGTAGAAGCACCGTGACTATCAAATGCAACAATTTTCCAATAGTAAGTGGTTCCAAAGTTTAAAACTCCTGGTTCATAAGTGTTTTGACTTTGTCCTGATGATACAAGAGGCGGTGGATTACTGGTACCAAAGTATACATCATATGTTAATGTATCACCATCAGGATCACTACATGTCCAAGATAGATCAGAGTTAACATCAACATCTGTCTCACCATCATATGGATCTGGATTACTAGGTGTATTAGGAGGATTGTTTTCTATCCAACTGACGCTCCAATAATCTACTTTTGGTGTTGATGCTGGTGAAGACCTAGCAAAAGTTGCCATTATCCTTAATGAAGAGGCAGTGATACCTGAAAGACTATCACCAGAATCGATATCTGCAATAATTATACTTCCAGAATCCCCGTCTAAAATGCTATAGGTTAAACCAGCTCCATCATCAATAGCATTAAACTCATCCCAAAAATCAGTTGATGGTTTTTGGATTTCAATTGATGTAACATGAGCAAGCAAAATCTTGTCTTTCTCGCTGCCGACAGAATAAGATACAGATAGACCTGTTTGGGTTTGAAGTTCCCAGAGGTTCCCAAAGACATCTGGATAGAAATCATATTGTGAAGGATAATTTACTCGTTTATCCTCCCAGGCAACAAAGATTTTCCCATCACCAATATCCATATTTGCCCAATCAGCCTGTATATCAGGATCAGTTCCTATACAGAGTTGAATTTCATCAGTTGAAGCCTCTCCGTCAGCTGTAACTATCTTACCATAGATTCTATCGTTATCATCATATGTTACAAAATATGGATCGTCAAAACCAGAAACAGGGTAGGTTGCAATATCTGTTCTTACAAAATTTCCAGAACTTATTGTAAAGGTATCAACAACGGTATTTCCAGATGAGTCAAGTATCGTTCCGTAAACATCACCCCACCAATCATTATCACTTATATCTCCAGAGTTCCAAGTTACTAGATATTCTTCAGTTTCTGAGTTGAAATAAACACAAGGAAAATTATAATCTATATCTGAACTGCCATCTGCAAGTTTTTGAGGTGAGCTATATTCAGATAAATCCGAATTAAAAAGACCAGCCCATATGTCAAAAGGACCATCAGATGAAGACACACCTTCCTCCCAAACAATCATATATCGCTCATTAATTGGGTCAAAAGCAATCCATGGTTCACACTGACTATATGATTCATCAGAAATTACAATTTCACTAGTATAAGCGGTACCGTCAGAATTATAAATTCTCCCATAGAGATCATAATTGCTCATACCATTCCGAGCGTCTTCCCAGACAACACAAAACTTATTATTAACAGAATCAAACTCAACATTAGGATCGGCCTGGCAGTTAGATACAGTACATACATCTCTTACTGTACCAAGAGTTAAGCTAGTGCCACTTCTCTGAACTGTTCTTGCTTTAATATCCATTGTTGATGCAGTCGGATTTGCTACAGTATCAAAATTTTCCCATGCAACAAACCATTTACCTGCGCCATATGCAATAGAGGGATCTTCATTTCTATAAAAAAGAGTCCCATCATTAAATATCAATTTGTCATTAACTAACTTACTTCCGGAAGAATCATAAATCGATGCACGAATCTCCTGTTTGAAGCCAAATGTATAAGGGGGATAATAGGCCTGTCCTTCCTCCCAAGCTACAATAAATTCATCAGTTCCATCAAAACAAACATCAGGATCCCAAGTACCTTCATTATCTGCATGATTTGTTATTTTTTCATCACTGGACCAGTATTCATTCCAATCAGAAAAAACACTACCAAAACTGCTCTCACTACTTGCACTAGGATTTCCATAAAACATATAAACCTCACTTGTTCCGATTTGAAGTGAAGGTATGTTTATCCAAACATCAACATTTGTTGAATCATAACTTTCTATCCAATAACCTAGATAGGTATCAGGATCATCCTCGTGTTTGAATCTTAAATCATCATAATCAGATTGCATGTCAGAATCATATGAAATTGACATTTCAAGTGCATACCCATTTAGATTTTGGCCAGCATTATTTGTAATGCTGATTATTCTCATTTTGCTCCAATCTGAATCAGTCCATGCAGGGTAAGTATTAATCATACCTAATTTACCGCCAGAAACCTCATAGTTATCAGATATACCTGAACCAGGCGGACTTGGATCGATTTTTGATTCGTCATTAAAATTATCTTCCCAAATTCCACGAGAGTTGTCCTCAGCGCCTTTAACATTTTCAATTTTGATGTTAGTATTACCTACCGAGGCAACAAGTAAGAAAGAAATGATTGCTACAGTAGATAATCTAACAGTAAGACCTCTTCCGTTCATTTTACCCCCTTTTATTACATAATATATTGTAATATTTTATATTTAAATATTATGATAGGAAAATTTAACATAATGATAATTATATTAGTAATAAATCTTTTTTTGACAAAAAAATCTAAGATAATTTAGTATTTTGGTATTTAAGTAATTAAAAATTTTGTAAATATTTGAGACAAAGCCAATTAATACTTTCAATGACCTTGGTTCGAGGTATATAAACTAAGATAACCTATACATCCTTAGATTGACGTGAGATACGGGGGAAATGCCAGCAAAGCTGGCATCTCTGCCATATAATTTAGATTTAATCCATTCCTTCCCATCCCCTCTCCCCCCTTATTTTTAATTTAAGATATAAAATAGATGATTTATATCTTTAATATCTGAAATGTTACAAGATTTTGTTACGAAGTTTTATATAGTTATATTATATTATTTTACTATAAATCCGGGGGAGGTACAAATGAAGAAAAAAATAATAGCAATAGTTGTTTTTACGCTGATGATTACAATGATGATTCCTGCTATAGGAATAGTCAATGAAGAAGAATTAGAACAAAATCTTTCATCAAGAGAATTACTTGAATATGGTGATGCTCCTGAAGGGCAAACTGCAATAGCTTATCCAGGTTTAGGAGTAGCTGGTAACTTTCCAACGTGTATAACTGTTGGGCCAGCTGGATGGGTTCAGCATTTCAATTTTGGTGCATGGTTTGGACCAAGTTTTGATATGGAACTAGATGGTAATGGAGGATTATGTCCTCAATGTTTCCCACCTTATGACCAGGATGAATGCTTCAATGATGGAGACGCAGGTTTAATATTTCCTGAGGCTTTTACAATAGACAACTCCATAAATGTTGTACCCTGCCCAGGTTGTACCGGAACTCCACTTGGTATACCAGGACAAACTGCAATTTGGGGAGTTGATATTGATATTGAAGTGCATAACCATATGCCATCAAATTGGGAAGGATATTTCAATCTAATAATAGATTGGAATCAGAATGGTGCTTGGGGAGATCCAGGTGAGCATGTTGTTGTAAATTTCTGGCCAATACCCAATCCTTTCGATGGGCCAATATCAATTTTAGGCCCTCCAAGTTTTGTAATAGGTCCAAATCAAGGATATGTATGGTCTAGATTCTCAATAACGGAAGCTCCAGTTCCTCAAGATTGGAATGGAGAAGGATTTTTCGAAGATGGTGAATCTGAGGATTACCTACTCTTTATTGATTACGTTCCAAAACCAAATCTAGATTGCAAGGGCACAATTACATGGCAACAAATAGAAGGTAACATCCAACCTCAAGGTACAAGAACAGCTACCTTTCAAGTTGGAAACATTGGTGACCCTGGTTCATTTCTTGATTGGTCTGTTGTAAGTTATCCTACTTGGGGTACATGGACATTTTCACCCTCAAGTGGAACTGGACTTGCACAAGGAAGTTGGACCACAGTAACAGCAACTTGTATCACACCAACACAACCAAATAACTACACTGGTGATATAACAGTATGCAATGATTTTGACCCAACAGATTGCTGTGATATACCAGTAACTTTGCAATCATCAAAAACAAAGACTTTGGTAAATATTTGGTTCCCAATATTTTTGGAAAAACTTGTTGAGATGTTTCCATTTTTAGGCAAAATAATCTACGCTTAAAAATTGAATCTCTCTCCTTTTTTCTTTTTTTTTATAAATTTGATTTATTGTTAAGTAATAAGATAACAGAAATTATTAGAACAACAATAATAATAGCAAAAATATTAACCTATCGATATCTTACCTAATTTTATCAGAATATTCACTAATATATTAAAGAGTTCCCTGGAGAAATTCAATGAAGGTTTCAATTATTGTTCCAACTTATAAAGAAAAAGAAAATATTTCCAAGCTTTTTAATAGAATATTAAATGTTTTTAAAACAAACAAAATCAATGGAGAGATAATAGTTGTTGATGATAACTCTCAAGATGAAACAGAAGAAATTGTAAATAGGTTTATTAAAGAAAAATATCCTGTAAAACTCATTGTAAGAAAAGACGAACGCGGACTTGCCTCAGCTTGCATACAGGGCTTTAAAAAAGCTGAAGGAAGAATTTTGCTTGTAATGGATGCAGATCTACAACATCCTCCTGAAAAAATACCTGAATTGATTAATTCAATTGATGATGGGGCAGATATTGCTATTGCAAGTAGATTTGTCAAAGGTGGAAGTACAGGTGAGTTTAGCCGTGGAAGAAATCTTGTTTCAAAAGGAGCAACTTTTCTTGCAAATATACTGTTTAGGGAAATTAAAAACATTAAAGACAAAGAATCAGGTTTTTTTGCATTTAAAAAAGAAGTCATTGACGGTGTCAATCTAAAACCCAAGGGTTACAAGATCCTTCTTGAGATACTAGTTTTAGGAAATTATGATAAAACTGTTGAAATAGGATATGAATTTGGAAAGAGAAACGCTGGGAAAAGCAAACTAGGAGCAAATATCATCCTATCATATATTTCTCATTTGATAAGTCTGTTGTGGATTTCTGGGAAACTTAAAAAATTCTTTAAATTTTGCATGGTTGGTTTAGTTGGAGTCGGTGTAAACCTTGGTGTTTTATATTTTTTAACAAATGAAGGTCTAAATCATAGGATCTCTGGTGCAATCTCAATAGAGTTATCAGTATTAGCAAACTTTTTTTTCAATAGAGCTTGGACCTTTAAAAAAGAAGCAAAAGATACAAAACTTGGAAAAGCTATATTAAAGGACCATGCTACAAGATTTGCAGGAGCCCTTATCAACTATGCATGTTTTTTAGTTTTTACAGAAATATTTAATGTTCCAGATATACGTTCGATGCTTATTGGTATCATTTTTGCTACAATTTGGAACTTTTCAGGTAATACCTTATGGGTTTGGAAAAATGGAAAATAGCTGCTTAATTTTTAGTAGATAAAACCGGTCGGTTTAATATCTAGTTTAGATATTTATGAACTGAAAGCTGGTAGTTCATAATGTTTAATTTGAATCTAGTAAAATCATATTCTCGTTCAGAAATAATCTTCATTATCCTTTTTATAGTTCTAATTATCATCGTTCCAATTTTTTATATTAACTCCATTGGTATGTCAGATGATGAAGCTGCATATTTGGTAATTGGAAATCGCATCAGCAATGGATCTGTCTTATATCGTGATGTTTCTGATGTGAAGTTTCCTGGGACATATTATTTGGCAGCATTTATTAATTCTATTTTTGGAAAATCCTTAATAGCAGCAAGAATTTTTGTATCCATTTTCCATGCTGCATCAGCTATAGTGATCTATTTTTTAGGAACAAAGATAAAAGACAAGAAAGTAGGAAGGACGGCATCAATTTTCTTTTTGATAGCAGCATATATTCCTATATTTCAAGGGTATTTTTTCAAAGCAGAGCCATTTGCAGTATTTTTCCTATTGCTTTCAGCATTATGTTTTTTAAAAAAAGGTCATCGTAATAATTTGTTAGCTGGAATCTTTCTTGGAATTGGAGTTATATTTAAGCAAACCGCAATCTTACTATTTGGCGTATATTTTTTATATTATCTTCTTCAGCTTAGATTTAAAGATAATCAAACAAAGCA
>WOR8_10001854_pt1 | contig 26416 bp, 10 predicted proteins | sample DeeMarSeWOR38_10_FD_19890 | JGI IMG/M metagenome (IMG submission 19890) | reverse complement strand
ATGTCGCATGGATGGCCTCGGGTGTCTTGTACGCGCTATTTCTGCATGAGTCACAATTCAGCACGGAGTTCGCTCCGGGCCCTGTCGCTTATCGGGCTGCAGGGTTGGCGGGGGCGCTCTGTGTGGTCATTGCAGGGTGGACGACGGCGAACCCGACCATCTATAGAGCCGGCCTGGCCCTCCAGGCGATCAAGCCGAACTGGAAGACCTGGAAGGTGACGATGGTCGTTGGGTTGATCACGACCACAGCAGCAGCATTTCCCGCGCTGGTCATGAAGCTGCTCGAATTCGTGGCCCTGTATGGTCTCGTGTTGATGCCAATGGGTGCCATCATCACCATGGATGTGTATGTACTCCCCAAGCTGAACCTGACATCCAATTTCGCCGAGCGGTTTCAGAAATCGATCAACCCTGCGGCGGCAATTGCCTGGGGTTTCACCCTCGTCTCCTGTCTTTCGATCAATCTGTTCTTTGGAATGGAGATCTTCTTCCTCGGTCTGCCGGGATGGTTCATTGCTTCGCTGCTTTATGTAGTCTGCAGCCTCTACCTGCAGAGGGGGTCGCTTGAAAGGAGGGCCGCCCATGAAGCTCATGGCTAAGATCTTCTCCGGGGCCGGATTGATTCTGACCGTCTGTCCACCGGTCGTCGTATTCCAGGGCGCGATGGATCTTGGCTCGGCCAAGCTCTTCATGCTGGTCGGTGCAGTGATCTGGTTTACCACTGCGCCCGTGTGGATGAACGCGGAGACCGCGGAGGAAGAACGTTGAGTCTGCATTCTCATGGCTCCCCTTTAGCTTATCCCTCTGCCCATCGCCATCTGGTGTGGTGGTCTGTCACGGGGAATCTGCTCTCATTCCTCCTCCTCGCAGATCGTCCCGGGACGGTCCGTTGTGTACTCGGCTGGCGAAGGTCTCCGATTCAATACCCGCAGGCGTCAAGCTCGCACCGGCCCAGACGCTGCATTGTGAGAATCTGATGGTTTTACTGAGCGTCCCGCCCGGCGATCCCACGGTAGTCAGGGTCTCCACTAACAAGTGAAGAATAGGTGGGCATAGGAAATCTCGTTTTCAACCAGGAGGTGCTATCATGACGCGATTCGCATTTTTTCGGACGGTGGCGTTGCTCGGGTGCTTCGTTGTTGCCGAATCTCTCGCCGGGAAGGGTGAAGCATCTGTGGGCCTCCCCGAGGCCGATTCGCGACCCAACATAATCTTCATCATGGCGGACGATCACGCTGCTCACGCGATCAGTGCTTATGGCTCTCGCATAAATCGAACACCCAACATCGATCGGATAGCGGAGCAGGGGATAATGATGAGCAACGTATTCGCTACCAACGCGGTGTGTACTCCAAGTCGTGCATCCATCCTGACCGGACAGTACTCCCACGTCAACGGTGTTCCGGTATTCAACCGATTCGACAGCAGTCGTCAAACCGTTGCGCGGCTCCTGCACGAGGCGGGCTACTACACGGGGATGATCGGTAAATGGCACCTCGGGAGCGACCCGGTAGGGTTTGACCACTGGGAGATTCTCCCAGGACAGGGTGCATATTTCGACCCTGTCCTCTACACCAGGGACGGCGAGAGGACGTACGTTGGCCGGTACGTAACGCACGTCATCACGGATCTCGCGATCGAATTTCTCGAGGCCCGCCCGACGGATCGGCCTTTCTTCCTGATGGTACACCACAAGGCGCCTCACCGCCCGTGGGAGCCCGACGAAGAGCACCGGAAGGCGTTCGAAGACCGGTGGATTCCGGAACCGCCGACTTTCTGGGACAGCTACGCCACCCGCACCGATGCCCTGCATGAGAACGAACAGCGGGTATCGTCCGACTTGACGCGATTGGATCTGAAGCTCACGCCGCCGCCCGGACTCGCGGGGGCAGACCTTGACCGGTGGATCTGGACGAAGCCAGATGAAGCCATCGTCACGAGAGGGGGGAAGACGGACACGCTGAGGGGCGAATCCCTGGTACGGTGGAAGTACCAGCGCTATATGCAGGACTACCTCGCTACCATTCAGTCGATCGACGACAACGTGGGCCGACTCATGGATGCCCTGGACCGGCAGGGGCTCTCAGACAACACGATGCTGATCTATACGAGCGACCAGGGCTTCTTTCTCGGCGACCACGGCATGTACGACAAGCGATTCATGTACGATGAGGCGATCCGAATGCCGTTTCTGGTTCGGTGGCCAGCGGGCATCGCGCCAGGCTCGAAGAGCGATGCCATCGCGCTCAATGTGGATTTCGCCGAAACCTTCCTTGATGCTGCGGGTCTTCCAGTGCCGGCCGATATGCAAGGACGAAGCCTGGTGCCCGTGCTGCTCGGGAAGAAGCCCGGAGACTGGCGCACCTCTATGTACTACCGCTACTACCACGATCCCGGCCACCACAACACGCGCACCCACTACGGCGTCCGAACGCACACGCACAAGTTGATATATTTCTGGAAGAAGGACCAGTGGGAGCTGTTCGACCTCGTCACTGACCCCAATGAGCTTCACAACCTGTACGGACAGCCGGGTCAGGAGAAGGTGACTGCGGCACTCATGAGCGAGCTGCAGCAGTTGCGCGAGAACCTCGAGGACACCGACCAGTTTGCCCTCGAGCAACCGCCGGCAGGGGTCGATGGGCCTGTGGACGCACTACGCGGCAGATAGGCTCTCGCCTTAAGGGGGGGGTACCAGAGTGGCAATCGGAGCTGGAAAGTGCCGGGTGCCGCGCCAACCCGGAATTACTCCACGCCCTCACCCGCTTCAAAGGGCTCCTCGCAGGGAATCGCCGTGGCGCTTTGCTTGGGGTGTTTCTGAGAAAGTTTCTCGGATATACTGAGAAATACTACGATACCAAGACATACAAGAGCCATCGCCAGGTGCAACAGACAATTCTGGACATCCTGTGGTGACATCCCTGTTGGCAACCTCTCCCCCGCCCACCTTGGCAGGCACAAAATCGAGAGGCTGAAAAGGGCAAATCCTGTCAGAGAGGATTTCGAGCTTGGAGCGTGCATGGCCGCATTTTCTGTGGCTGTTGGGGGGGGCCACGCAAAGGAGATTCCCTACAAGGTGCCGGTGGCGAGGTTTGCCGAACGTCCCCTGCATTCTTGATGCCTGCTGAGTTTGTCAAACTGGCCAGAGACATCAAGAAACCGCAGCTTTGTCATCTGCTGGGGTTCGCTGCCATAACGGACTGAGGTGCGGCGAGATCTTCAAAGCTCTGGCGAAGTAATAAAGACATCGATACGGCCATCCCTCCCGACCACGATCGAGTGCAGAATCGTGATCGATTCCCAGGCATCGGACGCGAAAGAGGCGATGTGACCTCGCCGCGACTATCGCCTCAGCTTCAGCCTCACGATCGACAACGAGTTCGGCGGACTTATGTAGTCGAACGTGCCGTCGAGATCCCTGAGCGCCGTCGTCCGTGGGGCGACCCGTTCAGGTTGTTCGAACGAATTCTCGTCGTCCAGACTCCCTGAGGTCAGGACCAGCGCCGTGCCTTCCGGATCAACTCCCGGGGCAGAGAGGAGTTCCACGCGACAGATCTTCGAGTCGGCAAACGGATTCACGATCTTCAGAATCACCTCGCCTTGCTGCTCGCAGATCCCGGAGGTAGCATGCACTGATGGGATGAAGGGTCCACGCAGTTGCTCGTCATGCCTTAGTTCGCCGTCCAGGAAGCATCGGAGGCGGCCGTCTTTCACATCAATCCGGATGTCATACCACTTTCCCGCGGCAACGCTAAAAACCTGGCGCTTTCCGAGGTCAACCCTGGTCGCACTTCGGTCTTGCATCAACACATCGACCGAATTCCCCCACCCGCCGATATTCCAGATACATTGATTGTCACCATGCCTGAGGAGATAGACAATGAAGCCTTCGTCCCCACTGATCTTGCGGGCCTTCAGGATCAGGGAATAGTCGGTCCAGGTCGAATCTCCCGCGGTGGCAATGGCTTCCATCACTGTGCTTTCGTTTCGGAACGATCCATCTATGACATCCCAGCGGTCCTGCTTCTGTGTCCAGTGCCCGGCCCCTCTGGAAAAATCGTCCTCGAACAGAACCTTCCCGTCCTTTTCAACTCGAACATCCTTGAATTCCGCCATGGTATTCCAGGCGCTGAGGGCGATCGCGCCCCGAAGGTGTTCCTGCCGAAGGCCGGAGCTGTCGACCGATAGCTCAACAGTTGTAGGCAAGACACGGTCCGGGCGATTCAAGGAGAACATCTTGATCGCATGATATGACGGGGTCCCGTACGCCTGCGAAGTGTTGAACACGATCATATTGGGATTCCACCGTCGGTCACGTATATTGACGAAGGTCGGCGCGTACGATGCCATCCGCACCAGATCGGCGTTGCGCTCCATCCCCACCATGAACGCTGCCTCGCCAAGCGCCGCCCGGAGGTTGCCCATGCCGGGTTTGCCGGCCGAGACCGCAAATTCACCGACATAGATGCCAACAGAATCGGACCGGTCGTACGTGTCGTATCGGGTGGATTGATCGCAAAAGAACTCTGGCGATTGATAGAAGTGTTCGTCGACCATTTCAAGGCTCACCCCGGGGAAGCGTGTTCGATCATCTTCGCGCAGGCGAATCTGTTCGTTGGCAATTGTCACGATTCCGGGGTACGCGCTCTTGATCGCCGACTGAATGAATTTATATGCCTCATGGTAATCAGGTCCGCTGTTCTCGTTCCCCACTTCCACATACTTGATGTCAAAGGGCTCCGAATGACCGTTTGCCTCGCGTACCGCCCCCCATCGCGACGTGACGGGGCCCATCGCGTATTCCAGGGCATCGAGAGCGTCTTGCAGGTAGTGCTTCAGTTCATCCTTTCTGGCGACCATGCCCCCTCGACCCTGGCAGGACATTCCAGCGTTGATGACGTACATAGGCGCGGCCCCGAGATCTTCGCAGAGCTGCAGAAACTCGTGAAACCCCATCCCATCGGTTGCCCTGTACCCCCAGAGGTTCCAGTGGCCGGGACGCGCTGCCACCTCACCGACTGTGCGCTTCCACTGAATCCGGTTTTCAAGCGTTGCCCCTTCGACCACGCACCCTCCGGGAAACCGGAGGAAGGATGGGCGCATATCATCGAGCATCCGGGCAAGGTCTGCGCGCAGACCATTCGGGCGGTTCTTCCATGTCTCCTCCGGGAAAAGCGAGACACAGTCAAGCCAGATTGTCCCTCTACTTCCAGCCGAGAGCACGAGCCGCGCCTGTGGGTCTTCGCCGCCGGAGGTCAACGTCGCATCACAGCGTCCCCACTTCTCTGTCAGTCCGGTGAATTCATGCGAGGCAAACGTTTCTCCGGACAAGCCTTCTAAGGTTGCCATCAGAGAGCCGCTAGACCGGTCGTCCTTCCTGGCATAGAAGGAAAGCCGGTACCGCGCGCCCTTCTGCACAGGAATTCCCCAGTATCCCTCATTTACCACTGCAGCCCTCCCACCTTCGAGGTGTGTGACTTCGAATCTCAGCGACTGCGGGTTGGTGACATTCAGCGGCTCCTCATCGACCAACTGCATTCGGGCAGCTACGCTGCCTTCCTGGATCAGCGACCACGCGTGCAAATCGGCCGGTCTCCGATATCGTTCCTTCCAACCTTGTGGATTGATGACCGTTGAATCGTCGACCCATCTCATATCTTCCGGAGGCCGATTGTATTCAAAGTCCCGGTTCTGGATCAGCTCCGCATAGAGACCGCCATCGGCGGCATGGTTAATATCCTCGAAGAATATGCCGTACATATCGGGGCTCACTGCAGCACCCGGACGGGCAAGGTCGATGGTGATCTTGGCGTCAGGGGGGAGTATGGTCGGTCCGCATGACAGACTGTACGCCGTTAGCACGACAGCGGTCAGGATGAGGCATACTTTCATTGATCTCCTCCCTCGCCCGGCGAGGTTCCGATGGATTGATCCGCAGCGCGACCATGAGTGTCCATGGGTGCCTCCTTTGGGGCTAAGATAGCGATTCTCAACAGGTAATTCCTTTCTCTCAGCAATTGTCTTTTCATAGATTGCTGACTATTTTGTAGTATAAATCCCTCATGCCTTTCGATTCACCCCTTTCACGACTCTCTCATTGTGCGGAATTCAAAGGCCTGAGTGAACGGACGTCACCATCCATGCACCTATCTCCCTCCGCACGGACGCCTCGAGGAACCTTCCTATGAAGAAGCTTCTGATGATTTTGTCTCCAATCGCGCTCGCAATCGCAGCCGCCCCTACCATCGCCGGAGTGCCCGAGAAAGCGGACACGGTCATCACCCGTGGCACGAGCGCGTACCGCATCGTCATCCCGGAGGAGGCAACCGAGGTCGAGCATAAGGCGGCCGAAGAGCTCGCACTGTACATCTACCGCATGTCCGATGTCAGGCTCCCAATTGTTGGGGACGCAACGCGCGAAGGTCGGCAGGAATTTCTCATCGGTCAGACCAATCGGACTGCAAGACTGCTTCCCGACTTCGACGTTGCCACTCTGGAGGCGGATGGGTTCACGATGAGAACGATTGGAGAGAAGATTGTCATTCTGGGGGGGACAAGGAAGGGAACGCTTTACGGAGTTTATACGCTGCTAGAGGACTACCTTAGATGCCGGATGTATAGCGCCACCGCCACTGACATCCCGAGGCAGACGACCATCACTCTCCCCGCCCTGAGCACCACTCAAGTCCCCTTCATCCGTCATCGCGAAGTTCACTACCTTAACGCAATGGATCGGGCATACAGCAACTGGCACAAGCTACACTCCACCGCGGATCGGAACCAGGATTGGGGCATGTGGGTCCACACATTTGATCGTCTTGTCCCCGCACGCGACTATTTCATACCACACCCGGAATACTTTTCGTTGCAGGGGAGCCGAAGAATCCCGAACGGACAACTCTGCCTAACGCAGCCCGCCCTGTTTTCGTTGCTTACAGATTCCCTTCGGGCATGTATGGCCAGACAACCCGCAGCCCAGTACTGGTCCGTGTCCCAGAACGACAACTACAATGAGTGCCAGTGCGACAGATGCCGTGCAGAGAATGCCCGGTACGGAGCAAGTTCGGGGACGATGATCGCCTTTGTAAATCGGGTCGCCCGCATGTTCCCGGACAAGACGATCTCGACCCTTGCGTACCAATATACGCGATCTGCCCCCAAGGCGATTGCGCCGGAACCGAACGTGAACATCATGCTCTGCTCGATTGAGTGCAACCGCAGCAAGCCCATTGCATCCGATCCCAGCAGTGCATCGTTTCTGAAGGACATCGAAGAGTGGGGGGCTCTGACAGATAACATTCTCATGTGGGACTACGTCGTCCAGTTCCGTAACCTTGTCAGTCCATTTCCCAATCTGCGAGTCCTGCAACCAAACATCCAGCTCTTTGTGAAGAACAACATCCGGCTGATGTTCCAGCAAGGGTGCGGAGCCAACGTTGGCGAATTCGGCGAGCTGCGGACGTATCTCATCGCGAAGCTCCTCTGGAATCCCGACTGCAACGTCGACTCGGTGATGAATGATTTCCTCGAGGGGTACTACGGAGCCGCATGGCATGACCTCCGGACCTACATCGACATGATGCATGATGCGCTGGAACGATCCAGAGCTGGGCTCGGGATCTACGGGTATCCCTATGATGCAATTGGCAGTTATCTCACGCCTGACCTCCTAGAGGAGTACGCGCGCATCTTTGACCGTGCCGAGCGAAAGGTGGAAGACAATCCGACGCTCCTCGAACGTGTCAAGAACGCCCGCCTCCCGCTGGAGTTCGCGATTCTGGACATCTCGATCCACGATGTCACTCCGCAGTTAAGCTACTTCGACAAGCAGGACGGAAAGTGGACGGTCAAACCGTCGATGCGCATGCGGCTCAAGGAGTTTGTGGCTCAGGCGAAGAAGGCAGGCATTCAACGTCTGGAGGAGAGCGGCACATCCCCTGACGACTACCAGCGGTCGGTGGAGCAGCAGATGCATGTCAGTGTGGAAGGAAACCTCGCCTTCGGAAAACCGGTTAACCTCCTCACTCGGTACAGCGAGAAATACCCCGTCGGCGGGCCACAGGCCCTCACCAACGGATTGCACGGCCCAAACGACTACCACTGCAACTGGCTCGGTTTTGAGAACGAACACCTGGAGGCGGTGATCGACCTTGGGAAAGAAACCTCGTTTTCGTCGGTGAGCACGGGGTTCCTCCAGATGTGGTATGCATGGATCTGGCTCCCCCTTCAGGTTGATATCGCCGTTTCTTCGGATGGCGAAACCTTCCAAACGGTCTCGTCAGTCGCGAATACGGTTCCCGACACAACATCCGGGATATTCACGAAGGTGTTCACCGCGGAGGTGGGAAAACAGAAAGCCCGCTATGTCAAGGTCTCGGCGCCTGCCCGCCTGACGTGCCCCGACTGGCACATCGGCGCAGGCCAAAAAAGCTGGATCTTTGTCGATGAAATCGTCGTTCGCTAGTGCCGCTCCGACGTTGTGGAGCGTCAGGTGGTGGCCGGCACATGGACGCCTGCAACGCTGTGTGCCGGCTTGATCACGGAGGTCAGGACATGACAAAGATCCGCTTCACGCGCAGGGCCGCGCGCGTCATGAGGAGACTGCTGCCCGTTTCACTCTGTCTTCTCCTAGCCGCACCAGCCCTCGCACAGCATCCGATCGGGGCGACGGTCCGCAGCACTTCCGTGGTCAAAAAGAGTCCGTCGGGCGAGCGGCAGCTCTGTGTCGCTCAAATCACCGCGGACGACAGTCTTGCCGCAGTAAATGCCGAGATCCTTCTCCCCGGGGAACCCAAGACGATCACGATACACATCGGGACGATCCCTAAAGGACAATCAAGGCACTACTTCGAAATACCTCGTGTACGGAAAGCCGACACCGCCGCCGTTCACTTCCTCGTGAATAATGCAAAGGTGTTCTCAACGCGGGGTCCTCTCGCACCCCCACGGACGTGGAAGATCTATGACATCCAGGTGTCCCATCACGATCTGGGGTACGCGGACTACTACCACTTCATGCGGCGCGACGTGCGCGAGATGGGCCTTGACATGGCACTTGACTTCTGCCGCAAGACCGACTCGTGGGCCTTCACCGACCAGTTCCGCTGGACTGTCGAAACAAGTGAGCCGATGACGAAATTCATCAGCTCACAATCTCCCGAGGTTCTCCGCGAACTCGCACGGCGAATCAAAGAAGGGCGCATCGCGCTGGGGGGCGTTCACAACTCTGTCTACACAGAGATGATGGGATATGAGTCAATGGCGAGGCTGTTCTACACTCCCAATCGGCACATCGTCGATCTGCTCGACATCCCGCCGTCGCGAACGGCTCTGATTACCGATGTCGTAGGGTTTGTGCGTACCCTCCCCACATTTCTAAAGGAAGCGGATATTCCGTATTTCTATCACGGATACAACGAAACTGTGAACGGCATGTTCCCGGCATCCGCGGAACCGGTATTTTACTGGAGAGCTCACGACGGTGATTCCATGAAGATGCCCCTCTTCCGCAGCTACCCGTACTATTCGCCCGACCGGCTCACGAAGTACACCGTCCGGGAAATCGCGGGGGTGCTCGAGAAATACGAACGGAATAGAGTGTGGCCGTATGATTGTCTCATCGCAGAGGACAGTTATGATTTCAGCGTACCGCACTTTGAGAACGTCGAGGGAATCAAGAGCTGGAACGAGCGGTATGCCAACCCCGTCCTGATTTCGGGGACATTCGACATGTTCTTCGACGACCTGAAGCGACAGGCAGACACATTGAAGATCAAGGTATACGACCAGGATGCTCCCGATGCCTGGGCTGACCAGGACGCCTCCGACGGAAGACTCATGGGAGACGCTCGGCTCCTCAATTTCGACCTTCCGACTGTCGAGAAACTCTCCACCCTTGCCTATGCGGCGGGTGGCAAGGGGTATCCCTGGAAAGAGATTTGGCAGGCCTACCACAGGCTCATCTCGTACCATGAGCACACCAACGGTGCATTCAGCGAAGAGGACGTGCTCCCTATTCCGTTCCAGCAAAACCCCAAGGCCGCCAACGCCAACTACTATGAATGCGAGCAGGTGATGCACAAGGGGCTTGTTGCTGAGGCGCAGGAATTCACCCGCTCGGCAAAATCCCAGGCATTGGATCAGTTCAAGCAGCTGATCACCACGAACCATGACAGCACGGTCGTCGTCTTCAATCCTCTGAACTCCCGACGCTCCGGCTTTGCCACGCTCCCGCTTCCACAGGGTCAAGGCTTACGAATCATCGAGAACGCTTCAGAACGGGAAGCGCTCGCACAGACGATGCCTGATGGTAATCTGCTCTTCCTCGCAAGCGATGTGCCATCGATGGGATACAAGACGTACCGGCTTGAGCGTAGCGCAGCAGGGAGTTCGGCCGGCCAGCCTGCCCGAAAGTCTACGGGTGAGTTGGAGAACGAGTTCTACCGCATCCGGATTGACGACAGTACCGGAGCTGTGGCGAGCATCTGGGACAAAAAGCGGAACATTGAACTTGTGGACCAGACATCAACATACAAATTCAACCAATACCTTTACCAGCGCCTCGATAAGGCTTTCTCCAGAACGCCAAACGAATACCAGCCGCGCATGATTTCCCGGGAGTCCTTCAGCGGGCCGCTCGCATCTGGAATCATCACGCAGGTCGCCGCAGAGGGGTGTCAGTCCATTGAGCAGTCCGTCATCCTCTACAAACATTCAGACAGGATTGACTTCATCGTCAACCTTGACAAGTCCGAATCGGGAAGACTGCTGAAACAGGCTACCGCCCAGAATAAGGAGGCGCTCTTCTATGTCCTCCCACTTGCCATACCCGACTTCACAATTCATCATGAGCTTCCGGGCGGGGTGGTAGAGCCGCTCGCACATCAGTTCGAGGGATCGACCTCAAGCTACTTCGGGATCCAGCACTTTGTGGACTTCTCCAACGACAGCTACGGCATCACGCTTGCGACGATCAACGCTCCCCTCGTAGTGTACGGAGCGCCACGGCCTGCTCTATGGCTCGCGCCCAGCGACGCAGAATTCGACGCCAGGAAGCCTGAGAGAAGCCAGGTCTCCTTCTACTTGATGAACAACATGTTCTTCACCAATATCCCCCTGTCCCAGCCGGGACGGTCCACATTCAGGTGGAGCCTTCGCGCCCACGATGGAGACTGGGTCGCCGGAAGAGCCCACGTGTTTGCATGGGAGACGTCACATCCCCTGGAATCCTTCATCATCGAGAAGAAGTGTCAGGGCGCCCTGCCGCCGTCTGAGCACAGCTTCCTGACTGTCGACAGCGATAATGTCGTCTGCAGCACAGTGAAGCCCGCCGAGGCAAACGGAGAGGGGTTCATCCTTCGCTTCTTCGAGCTCACCGGGAGAGAATCCCGCGTGCGGGTTCAGCTCCCGCTCTTCAACATGATCGCCTGGGCGAGGGAAACCAACCTTGTCGAAGTCGACCGGGACGTCCCTCTCCCCGTGTCGAACAGGAACGAGCTCACATTCTCAATCCAACCTTTCGGCATCAAGACGATTCGTGTGGTTCCCGCCCAATCCGGACAGCTTGCGCCGCCAAGCTCCGTACGGGCCCGTGCACATTCCGACAGGGGAATCACTCTATCCTGGGCTGACGACAACACGAACACAAGCTACTTTCGCATCTACCGCGGGACTACAGAGGACTTCATCGCCTCGCTCGCGACCTGCGTGGGGACAACTGCCCGAATGGTCCACGACGACCGGCCGGTCCTGAATTTCGGCGGTTGGCTCGACGGCAGAATCGAGCCCGCAACGACATACTATTACAGGGTGCAGGCGGTGGGATCGTTCGGTGACGCAAGCGCTCCCAGCCCGCCGGTCCGGGCGACGACGCTCTCTTCAAAAGAACAGAACACCCTCCCGCACAAGGTCCTTGGGCTTGCGGCAACAAGTGTGAGCCCTATAACGAGCTTCAACTACGTCTGCCTCCTCTTCTATACAAACGTCGAGTCTGACGTCACACATTATCGCGTCTATCGAAGCGAGACTCCGGACTTTCCTTCTGACGATGCTCATCTGCTATACGAGATCGACGCCCGCGAGAAGTTTACGCATGTGATCCCACATGGCTTTGCCACCGTCACCAGGGAATTGCGCGAGTACTCCAGGATTGTGTATCCGGACGAGAGCACCAAGCCGAATCAGAGATACTACTACCGGGTCTGCGCCGTGGATGACGCCGGACAGGCAGGGGAATGCTCTGACGAGGTGTCCGCAATCGCTGAGATCAAACGTCTGACCTTTTCCGGGAGCACATTCTTCTTTGATAGCACCCTGGTTGACATACGTCCGGTGCTTGGCGACGGGAGCGAGATCCGCTACACAACCGATGGATCGGATCCAACCATAAGCTCACTGCTTTACTCCGGACCATTTATGATCACGGAGCCGATGACCATTAAGGCCACGCTGGTCTACCCGGGTCAAACTGCGTCCGCTGTCACGGGTGAAGCGACCTACATGAGGGCATTGTATCCCCCTCCCAAATACCTCCAGCCGTACAGTGAGAAATGGCCAGGGCAGGGGCCATTGAATATGGTGGATGGCGCCCATGGTGAGACCTATTTTGACACGTATTTTCAGGGTTTTGAGTTCAACGACATGGATGTGGTGGTCGACCTAGGCGGGAGGAAGGAAATCCAGGAAGTCCGGGTCACCATGCTCCAGGATATTCGCGCCTGGATCTTCTTCCCCGAATACGTTGAATTCTTTGTCTCGCATGACGGAGCCAATTTCGAGCGGGTTGGCGAAGTGCGAACAGCCAACGAAGACGAGAGAAGGGATGGCGTGTTCCTGAAGGAGTACGCCGTCAGGCTGGAGAAGAGCACCGTAAACTTCGTCCGGGTCAAGGCAAAGAATGTCGGCATGTGTCCCCCCTGGCATGTCGGGTTCGAGTACAAGGGGAAGGCCTGGGTATTTGCCGACGAGATTGTCGTTCACTAGAGTCTCTCACTTTCCACGAGGTTGTCCATGAGCGCGCCTCCTGCACTCTTAAGAGTTGCACTCGGCATTGTACTGCTCATCCTCTTCGCCCATGAGGGAGCATCCACACAGGAACCAGAGCGGAGATCGAACATGCTTGGATATGCCAGGAGCGTGTCAGGCGAAACCATCTCGTACACTTCGCCGATCGCCACCGCACGTACGGCGTTGATCGCGCGAGCGAGTGACGGAGCGAGCACCATTGAATGGGAGACCGAACCAGCACCCGCCTCCGCGGCGAAAGGCCCAGTCACATTCATCTGGCTTGCTGGCTTGGGGAGCAATCTGGGAGAACGGCAATTCACCCTCTCGGCCGACGGAAAAGATGTTGCGACCTTTACGACATCTTCCCGAGAGTCGTGGGAGGTCTCTGGACCTCACGGCGAGCGTCTCTCCTTCCAGACCATGATGGTCGATCGGCACCGGGATCGCTTTGGTTTCATGCGGCTGTCTCTCCCGGAGGACATGCTGACACCGGGGAAGCCAGTCGAGCTCCGAGTCACCGGCGAAGCTGCCAGAAGCTCGGCCTGGGTGATGACATTCACGACTCCCCTTGCGGAAGGTCTGACAGCATCGTCCCGGCCAGTGATTCTCCGGGAAGGTGGAAGAGGTGTCCAGCCGCTGGATCTCGAAATCATCAACCTTGGCGAGCCCACGACTGCTGTTCTCACCATTACAGGCGTGCCGGCGGAGAGAGTGAACGTTCCCTTCGGTATTTCCCCCCACTCTGTCAAGCTTGCTCCGGTCAGCGCCGAGACGACTTTGCAGGTGCAGCTTGAGATGGGGAATATCCGCCAGAACATATCAGCAACTGTCTCGCCTGTGCGACACTGGACAGTCTACCTGGTACAGCACAGCCACACCGATATCGGCTACACTCGTTCACAAACGGAGATTCTTGCGGAGCACCTGCGCTACATCGACTATGCCCTGGACTACTGCGACCAGACGGATGCGTATCCGAGCGAAGCCCAGTTCCGGTGGACCTGCGAGACGTCATGGGCTGTCCGAGAGTATCTCAAAACACGGCCCGCCCAGCAGATCGACCGACTGAAGAGGCGCATAAAGGAGGGCCGAATCGAAGTCACCGCGATGCTACTTAACTGGGCTGAGGTCGCCGATGAGAACGCCCTCGCGCACTCCTTGGAACCGGTCAAGATGTTTCGTGAGTTCGGGTTTCCGGTCCGTACGGCATTGCAGGACGACGTTAACGGGTACGCCTGGTGCCTGGTGGACTATTTTCACACCCTCGGGATCAAGTATGTCAGCTCCGGGATCAATGCCCATCGGGCTCTGAAGCCGTTCAAAATCCCGACCCCGTTCTGGTGGGAGTCCCCATCAGGGAAGCGAGTGCTTGCATATCGTGCAGACCATTACATGACAGGCAACTTCTTCGGCATCCATACGGAAGATTTCGAGCTCATCTCACGCGACCTCCCAGCATATCTGCAGAAGCTGGAGTCGGATGGATACCCGTATGCCAGCATCAACGTGCAGCACAGCGGGTACTCCACGGACAACTCCCCGCCCTCCACGTTTGCCAGTGACAACGTCCGTCGATGGAATGAAACGTACGAATGGCCCAGGCTCCGGACTGCCACGGTTCACGAATTCCTTCAATGGGTGGAGAAGGAGCACGGGAAGAACCTGCCCGTGTTCCGCGCGGCATGGCCGGACTGGTGGACAGATGGGTACGGGTGCGCGGTGCGCGAAACCGCTGCAGGACGTCAGACGCAGGCCGACCTGATCGTGAACCAGGGACTTCTGTCGATGGCTCACCTCTTCGGAGCCTCGATTCCGCAGGCGGTGTTCCAGCAGGTGCATTCGGTGGTGGACAACCTCCACTTCTACAATGAACACACCTTCGGCGCGGCAGAGAGCATCTCCGAGCCTCTGGCGGAAAACACCCAGGTTCAGTGGTCGCAGAAATCCTCGTATCCCTGGCAGGCTCTGATGCAGTCGCGTCTGCTGCGCGAGTCAGCCATGGGGCAGATCCAACCGTTTCTCCCGCTTTCCTCGGAACCGAGCATTGTCGTGTTCAACACGCTCAACTGGGCGCGATCGGGGCTCCATGTTGTGTATGCCGACAACCAGGTAATACCGAGAGAACGCGACTTTCGGATCCTCGACGATCGCGACCGGGACATCCCCGCTCAGCTTGTGGAAAGCCGCCCCGAGGGGAACTACTGGGCACTGTGGGTCAGCGATATCCCCCCGCTGGGCTACAAGACATACCGCATTGCATTGACCGGCGGCGAGCGAACACAGGAGACCGCCTTCCTCCCCGGCGACACCGTCCAGAACGTCCATTTCCGCCTGACGCTCAACCGAGAGACCGGCGCAATCTCCAGCCTTTTCGATCGAGAGCTGGGTCGGGAACTCCTCGACCCAACGCGCTCACACCAGCTCGGCGAGTTCATTTACGAACGACTCGCCGATCGTCGACCGATGGAGGAGTACCGGCTCGGAGATTACACGCGCGAGACTTTGAGCAACGTCCGGTTCACACCGGGAGTTGACGGCCCGATCTGGCAGAGCATCGTGCTAGGCGGTTCCAGCGACGGCTTCGCAGGCGATGACGGCGTGAGGTGCGAAATCCGTATATTCAAGACCACGAAGAGGATCGACATTCTCTTCAAAGCACGGAAGCTCCCCGTGAACGATCCAGAAGCCGTCTATGTGGCCTTCCCGTTTTCCCTTGATCAGGGCGCGCTCCAGTTCGAGGCCCAGGGAGGATTGGTGCAGGCGGGGGAGAACCAGATTCCCGGCACGGCAACTGACTGGAACACAGTGCAGAATTTCGCTGCGCTTCGAAGCCCGTCCGCGCAGATCGTCCTGGCCAGCGATGAGATCCCGCTCATGGAGTTCGGTGGAATCAATACCGGACGCTACATACCCGGGGCAAAGCCGGCAACCCAACAGATCTACTCTTGGGTCCTCAACAACTACTGGACGACCAACTTCCGGTCCAGCCAGGAAGGCGAGATGTCCTGGAGCTATGCCCTTACCTCAAGCGGAGATGCAAGCAACCTCTTTGCCACACGATTTGGATGGGGAATTCGAGTGCCGTTCGTCTCCCGCGTGTTGCCGAAGGGGCAAACTCCATCCACACACACCAGGACACGATCTGTGTGGCCGTTTACACCGTCCTCCGTGCTCCTCATCAGCAGCAGACCGGCCAAGCAGGGTATTATCCTCCACCTTCGTGAAACAGCCGGGCAGACAACACCCTTGGAGCTGACAGCATCAGCCAACGCCTGGAAGATGGAAGAGGTGGATGCACTGGGCGATCCACTTCGCCCGGTGGTTACCCTCTCTTTCCAACCGTATGAGACCAAGTTCATTCGAATCTGGAACTAGGACGCCTCAGAGACGATGACCACCACGATCGTTGTAGGCAGCGCAATGCTCATCACCTCCGTCACCGCCCTTGCTACATCTGATCAGTTCGACGAACGGGTGGAGCGCAACATCCAGGTCCTCCGGGCGATCAACGACTGCACCGAGGGTTTTGCCGAAACGGTGGAAGGGTCACAAATTGTGTACGGTTCCTATCGGCCTAACCCCACATCGGCATTGATCACTCGGGCAACGACTGGCGCGATGGCCATCGCCTGGAAAAGCCAGCCGATTCCGGCGGCGTCGCCCGAGGGGGACGTGTGCCTTGTGGTGATGGCCGGTATGTACGGCCAGGAGCCATCGGGATTCACCTTCCATTTGTCCGTGAACGGAATTCCACGATTCGACTTCGACACGAGCCCGGCAGAAAGTTGGGAGGTAGCCGGCCACGAGGGAGGGAAGCTCCAGTTTATCGGCGTGGCAAGGGACAAGTACGGTGATGTCTTTGGTTGTCTGCGTATCACTGTCCCCAAGAGGTGGGTCAAGCAGGGAGAGCAGGCGCAGTTCACACTTGTCGGTGAGAAGGCGAGTCACAATGCTTGGTGCATGGTGTTCGAGGCGCCGGACGTCGTCGCCTATCATCGTGACCTTGTTGAGAACGAAGCTTACTGTGATATGACGATCCGCAGGGCCAGAGACGGGGCCGTTATCGAGTTCATCGGCCCGACCAGCTGGCAGGAGAAGGAATTGCACCTGGCATCGGAAAAAGGCACGATTGGTACGACACTTTTCGGGTTGCGGGACGGCTCCGCGCGGGTGCACATCGCCGTCGAGGCGCATCAGCTCAGCGCACCGCTGACAGTCACGCTGGGAGACGAAGTGCTCATGCGGCTAGACACTCTCTTCGCCCCAACACGAACGACATTGATATACCCGCTGAAGCTAGTGTCCCTCTCCGCACGGCCGGTTGAATCGACAGGCTGGCACCTGAGGTATGAGGCCACTTACCATCCCGGTCTCGGGACATCATTGGAGGAGCTTGCGAAGCTCACGGGGGGCGGGGGAACCCAGCACCTGATGATCTCAACCCATCAGGATATCGCCTGGATGGATTCACCGGAGAATTGTATTCGTGATAGGGACGAGAAGATCATCACCCCGCTCCTTGAGATCATGAGTCGAGACTCCACGTATCATTTCGATCTGGAAGATGTCCTCTGCCTCCGCGAATACATCGGACGCCATCCTGAACGGAAGCAGGAGATCCATCGGCTCATGGCAGAGGGGAGGCTTGGCATCGGGGCGTCATTCAACCAGCCGTACGAAGATCTCTGTTCTGGCGAGATGCTTGTCCGCCAGTTTATTGCCGGACGGCGATGGCTACGCACGGCGTTTCCGGGATGCGACACGAAGATCTACTGGAACCCCGATGTGCCGGGGCGCACGCTGCAGATGCCGCAGGTGATGCAGAAAGCGGGCGTGAAGTATCTTGTCATGAGTCGATTTCGCAAGGGCCTCTATTCCTGGTCCAGTCCGGACGGCTCATCCGTCGTGGCTTTCAGTCCCGGCCATTACGCCGATTTCAAGGCACGGGCGGAAGGCACAGGCTTTGAGCAGCTTGCGGGATATATCGCATCCTCAGCATCCGATTGGTTGAAGGCCACGAACTTCGTCTCTGCCGATCTCCCGTTGATTTCGATGTCCGACATGAGCGGACCCGACAGGTACGACACGCTGCTCGCGAAATGGAGCAATCTAGGAAGCATCGTCAATACTGACGGATCGGTCACGAGGTTCTCCCTGCCAATCGTACAGTACTCGAGCGCCCAGGCTTATCTCGACAGAATCGCGCCCCTTCAGAACTCCCTGCCCGCCATTCACGGGGAGAGGCCAAACATCTGGTTGTACATTCATGGACCAACGCATCATCAGGCGATCATTGCGAAACGGGAGGCAGACGTCTTGCTCCCGGCGGCCGAGATCTTCAGCACCGTTGACGCGCTCCTCAAGGGATCGTTTGCGGCGTATCCCCAGGCTGCCCTCACCGAAGCGTGGGAAGCGCAGCTTTATCCTGACCACGGGTGGGGCGGGAAGAACGGCGACATCACTGACAGCGTTTTCAGGGCTAAATACGAATCGGCGAGAGACATTTCCAGCGGCCTCTTAACGAACGCGTTGAACGCAATAGCGTCGCGAGTCAAGTCCGTATCGGGTTCCGGAGTCCGGGTCGTTGTGTTCAACACACTCTCATGGAAGCGTTCAGGACCTGTACGGGCTTCCGTGAATCCGGATATCGGGGAGGCCTCATTCGGGCTCGAACTGTTCGATGCCGCGGGCAATGCCGTCCCGGTGCAGATCGAGATCAAGCAATATCACCCTGACGGAAGCATTGCCTCGGCCGAGCTCTTCTTCCCCGCCGAGGACGTCCCCCCTGTCGGTTATGCCACCTACTACGCGCGCCCGTCACGGACCCTCCAAGCTCCCCGGTCTCAAGTGCGGGATGCGACTTCGCTCGAAAGCCAGCATTACCGATTGCTGCTCGGTCCGGGGGGTGTAGAACAGATTGTTGATAAAGAGTTGAATGAGCCTCTGCTCGACACTGGCAAGTTCCGGGGCGGAGAGCTGTTCACGATGCAGTCGGTCGGCGAAGATGCCGGCGAGTGGAGCGAGCCCCAGCAACCGACGATGGAGGGTTTTGACAGGCTGGCCAGTCATCCGGCAACCTGGCGGAGCGTGGAATCGGGGCCTGTCCGCGACGTTGTCGAAGCCCAATATCGATTGGCACACGCCACCGTCGTTCAGCGAGTCATTCTGTACAAGGAAATCAAACGGATCGACTTCGAGGTCTCCATCCTCGAGTGGGATGGAACGCAGTACCGGGAATTCCGACTCGCGTTTCCCGTTCGAGCGGAGCAGGGACGAGTCGCGTACGAAGTGCCGTTTGGTACGCTTGAGGTCGGCGAAAGCGAGATGAAAGGAGACGCCGGTGAGCGATACACCCAGGAAGTCTCGCGCATTCGTCCGCGTGCCATTCAGCACTGGATCGGAGTGTATGGATCCCGCCTCGGGGTGACGCTCAGTTCTTCAGTGGCAGTATGGGATTACAGGGACCCAACAGAGCCCTTAACGGAGCGTCTTCTGCTCCAACCTGTGCTGCTTGCATCCAGAAGAAGTTGCCATGGGGAAGGACCGTGGTACCTGCAAGCGGGGGACCATCACTACCGTTTCTCGTTGACCTCCCACGCACCCGGCTGGCAGAGCGGTCAACGTCAGGGCGTCGAGGCGAACTCGCCTCTCATCGCCGTGGTTGATCCTGCGGAGAACTCGCAGGCTCGTTTGCCTGAGTCCGGAAGCTTCGTTTCCGTGGATGCCGAGAACCTCGTCCTGAGCACAATGAAGAAATGCGAGGACGATGAATCGATTATCATTCGGATTTTCGACAGTGCGGGGAAACCCTCAAGCGCCCGCCTTACGCTCTTCACACCGATTCGGAAAGCCGAGGAAACTAATCTCCTCGAGGATGTGGGCGCGACGCTGCCATTCCAGAAGAACAGAGTCGAGGTCAAGGTCGGAGCCTGTGAGATTCACACCATGAAAATTACCCCCGCGCAGTAAGGATCTCGGAGGGAACGCCAGGATAGTGCATGTGACCATCTCTGGAGCTATGCCATGAGCACGAGTTTCATCCGCATCGTATTCTCCCTCCTCTTTCTGTCCTCTTCCGTCCATGCGCAACCTCTGCTGAATCTCGTGGATCCGCTGGAGCCGCTCTTTCCTGATTCCAATGACACAGATCAATGGTCTCAGCGGTACGAAGCTCACTTCCCGGCCGGAACGGAGGCCGACGTCCATGTACTCCTTGCCATAGCCCCGGGAGATTCGATAACGATTTCCGCGGATCTGAATGGTTCACCTCTCCCTGTCAGCTGCTGGAGCCGGCTTCTGGATGTCCCGGTGGAGCAGAATACGGGCCTGGACAGCCGGACGGAGATGTTCACTAATCAGCACAACCCCTACGTCATTCGCAGGGCACCGTTTCGTGTTTACGAGGTGCTGCAGCCTCTCGAAACGACAACCGTTGTGGCCCGGAGTGCATACACCGCCCTGCGGTTGAGTGTCCCCTGGAGTATGCTCGGCGACCCCGGCACCTACGGCATCGACATTGCGGTGCAAACAAAGAGCTGGAGCGAGCAGGGCACATTCGTCGCGACCGTCCATCGTGCACAACTGCCCCGCCTCTCAGAGGGCACATTTTTCTACACCAACTGGTTCAGCCTCAGCCAAATGGAGGAAAAGCACTCTCTCACACGATGGACCAAAGAATGGTACGCCATGCTGGACATCTACGCCACGATGATGGCCTATGGAAGACAGAACTGCATCAATATCCCCGCCGAACTCATCTCTGTTTCGGACGGCCGGATTGCCCTCGATGAGAAACAGCTCTATGCCTTTATCGAAACATTCCGCCGGCACGGCTTCCAGTACTTTGAGTCTCCACATCTGATGTATCGCGGGGACGAGGATGACTGGGGGGACCCTGAGCTGAAGGTGTGCCTCACAAAGCGACCCTACGGGACCATCGAGGCAAAGAAGGACGTGGACACCATTGTCACATTGATCAGAGACTTCACCACCAAATACGCACTCACACACAGCTGGCTGCAGCACATCTCCGGAGATGTGGCGACGCAGGTGCGGTCGATCTATCCCGAGATACGCATTATGGAGGCGACAAGTGACCGCGATACACTCGCAGGAGCCGTGGACATCTGGTGTCCGACCATCGATGATTTTCAGACAAACGAGACGTTCTTTCGAGGGCGAGAACGACTGAACGAAGAGGTTCTGGTGTACACCTGTCTGATTCCGGGTGGAAAATGGCTGAACAGACTCCTCGATCAGGAGCGCTTACGCCAGGTATACTTTGGGTGGGGTGCGGCCCGCTACAACACCTTCGGCTATCTGCACTGGGGGTTGAATCAATACGTAATGAAGGACCCGTTCACACAGAGCGTCGTGCATCACCCTTCTCCCATTGCTACACCGAACAACTTCCTCCCCGCCGGAGACACACACATCCTCTATCCGGGCCCGAGGGGTCCCCTGTCCTCGACTCGGTTTGAGGCCTTCCGCATCGGGATCGAGGACTTCGAGCTGCTACAGATGTTGAAGAGGAAGGACGAATCGAAGGCCATGGACCTGATTCGGCATGTCTTCAGAGACTACACCGACTACAGCACCGATGTCTCCGCCTACCGCGCCGCCCGCCAAGCGCTGCTTGATGAGCTCTGATTCGGGGAATACTCCGGGACGCCTCCAAGCGCCGGTTTTGACTATTCCACGGTCAGGACACCCTGCAGCCGGAGGTCCGTCGACGAACTGCCGATCAGTATCTGGAACTCTCCCGGCTCGACGACCCGCATCATCTTCTGGTCGAGGAACTCGAGCATCTCCGGAGTTATAGTGAAGGAGAGCTCCCGGGCTTCCCCGACACGAAGATGAGCCCGCTGAAAACCCTTTAATTCTATCACCGCCCTTGCGACGCTCGCGACCGGATCCCTCAGATAAAGCTGGACAACCTCATCCCCGTCGCGTGATCCGGTATTCTTCACTGTGAACTGGACACGTGCGGAATCACTGCTGCTCATCGATTCTCTGTCGATTTTCAGGTCACTGTACGCAAATGTGGTATAGCTCAAGCCGAATCCAAAGGGGAACAGCGCCTCGCCGGGCAGATCATAGTAGTAATCCAGACGCCCCGTCGGCTTGTGATTGTAGATCAGCGGCACCTGACCCACGGCGATAGGAAAGGTGATCGGCAGGCGACCGGCTGGGTTGTAGTCGCCAAACAGGATATCCGCTACGGCATTCCCTCCCTCTTCTCCCGGGTACCAGGCCTCCACGACACCATCGACTTCATCGAGCCACGGATCCATGGTGACCGCGCTGCCGCCCACAAGGACGACAATCACCGGCGTGCCTGTTGCGACAATTGCGCGGATGAGCTCAGGCTGATGGCCCGGCAGCCCGAGGAACGCCCTGTCCATTGATTCTCCCTCGATCAATCCAACCGCCACGACTGCGACATCACTCTTTCGCGCCGCCTGCACGGCCTGGTCAATTCGTGTACGCCACGCTTTGTCAACACCGTAGTCCCAGAGCAGCCGCAACCTCCCGAAGCCTGTCGTCTCGCGGTATTCGATCCGCAGCGCATAGGCGCGGCCCCTCACGACCTCGATGCTCCGCATACTCCTGGTGTTCGACCGCTTCTCCCACGCATCGATAACCAATGCGCCGTTCAGATAGAGGCGGTATCCGTCGTTCCCTTCAAGTCCGATCGTGAGATTCCCGCTCGTTGGCGCGATGACCTCACCGCTCCAGCGGGCGGAGAACCAGTCGCGGGGAATGTCGGGATGCGGTGGAAAGAGGGCCCAGTTGCCGTGCAACTCTTTGTCGACGCGCTGGAGCGCAGGCCTGCCTGTGAGGTTCGTGTTGGCCCAGTACGCCGCCAGGAGCCCGTTCGTGGTCTTGCCATTGTTTGTGCACCGCAGGAACTCGTGAGGGATCGTAAGTGCTTCCGGGTCCTCCCGCTTGGATCCTTCTGCGTAGATGACCATGGTCGACTTCCTCAGCTTTTCGCGAATCCCGTCGAGGATGGAAACCTTGCTATTCCCCGGCCCACTGTACCCTCCAAGGCGCATCCTCGCCGCATCAGGTCCGATCACCGCGATGGACGAGACCCCCTTGTCGAGTGGCAAGATGTTGTTGCGGTTCTTCAACAGAACGATTGCTTCCCGGGCAGCCTGGCGGGCAAGCTCGCGATGCTGCGGGTGGCCGTTCCATTTGGCCGCCTCTTCAGGATCTACGTAAGGGTTCTCAAAGAGGCCCAGCTCGAACTTCGCACGCAGTGCTCGTGCCACAGCCTTGTCCACGGCAGCACGATCTATGTACTCACGTTCAAGTGCCCTCGTGAAGAAGAGAGGAAAATGATCCACGCTTGTCTGCAGGACCACGTCTTGGCCGTTCTCGATCGCCTGTTTCATGGATTCCGCGAAGTCCGCCGATGTGCGATGCAGGTCGTTCATGCCTCCCACGGACCCAGCGTCCGAGATCACAAACCCCTGAAAGCCCCACTCCTTTTTTAGCTTCTTCTCGAGTAGCCACTCATTCGCCGTGCAGGGCCGACCGTCCAGCGAATTGTACGAAGTCATCACCGACCGGGAACCGCCGGTCTCGAAACATGCCTTGAATGGAGGAAAATAGGTCTCCTCCAGCATCCGCTCATTCCAGTGCGCGGGATAGCTGTCCCTACCGCCATCTCCGTGGTTTACCACAAAATGTTTCGGAGTGGTGACGATTCCCTGGTTTTCGAATTCCCTGACAAACGCCACGCCCATCACGGCGGAGAGATATGGATCCTCTCCGTACGTCTCTTCCACCCTGCCCCACCGGACATCGGTGGCGACGTTCACGACCGGTGAAAGAATCTGGCGTACGCCTCGCGTGCGGGTTTCTGTGGCAACGGCTTGGAAGACCTGTGAAATCAGCACCGGGTTCCATGTTGCGGCCAGGGCGATGGATTGCGGGAACGACGTCGCCCCACTTCGTACCAGCCCGTGCAACGCCTCATCGAAGGGGACGATGGGGATCCCCAGCCGGGTTTCCTCCACAAAGAACCGCTGCGTCGCATTGATCTTTGCCGCCGCCATCCGTGCCGTGCTGGAGGCGCCGTAGCTCATGAGCTGTTCGGAGGCATTCTCGCTCGAGGCTTTCGTCTCCATCTGCAGGCCAAAAATGCCGTGGCGATACTTTTCCTTCCCGTCGGCAAGATCCCCGGGGACCATGAACAGCTGCCAGAACTTCTCTTCCAGTGTCATTCGAGAAAGGAGATCCTCCACGCGACGCTCTACCGGGAGATTGGGGTTCTTGTATGGGGGCGTCTGCTCATCATGCTCCTGGCAACCAGGAGCGAGACCCATGAGGAGCACAACGCAGAGACAGCAGATTGATTTCATCACACCCTCCAGAGGATTCTCTTGGTACAGCGGCTCCTGATGCTCATGTCCCCGGGATGCTTCATGCGACATCAGTACGGAAGCAAGGGGAACGCCGGGATACCTACTCCACCCGCACAGTGACGATCCCGTTCGCTGGAATGCTGATTGTCTCCACCTTCTTCCCCCTCTCCTCCGACGGTCCGCTCAGGTACACTGACTTCTTCGCGGTGCCAAACGTGAGTTTTGCCACCTCAGGTGCTCCGCCAGCATTGAACAGTCGAACCAGATGTCCGCCCCCGCCATGGACGGGTTTCACGTACGTGACTATGACATTGGCGGGGATAACTCCGAAGAGCGTCTCCGGCTCTGGCTGACTGGCTCGAACCTGCCGGACGACAAGCGGCTGGCTCCGCTCGATTCCCAGCCGCATCGCGTTGGCCTGGTTGTACAACCCGTGGGGTTGCATGGAGTAGTGGTATGAACTGACCCCATCTTGGTCTGCCTTATAATTGGTATGCCAGTAGTTGTTCATGACATACGATGCCAGCCGCGAGGAGGATCTTTGCGAGGTCTTCCAGTAGGGATTTCGAGGGGACGGGAGTTCGCTGTTCAGGTCTCCCACCTCGATCAGCGGCGCTTCGGAGACCGTCAGTGTTACTCCATAGTCCTGATTCGATACGTCCACCCACCGCTGTGCGCAGAAGTAGTCCTTGCAGGATCCGGGCAATTGATCCGCCTCCGGGCGAATGACCGCAAACCCCAGGTCGATGCGCACGACACCCCCGGGCACCGCGAACGGAAAGCCGAAATGCACAGCCTCCTTGGTCCTGACACGCTGTTTTTCAATCGTGTTTATTACATCCACCCTTCCCATCCCGCTGATCAGCCGGACCTCGCGAGTGAGGCTTTTGCACCCCGGCGCGTCAGACGTCACAAGGAACGACGCCACGAGGGGGCCGCGTTCCTTCACCACAATGGATGGCTTTCCATTCCTCGCTGCTTCTTGAGCGTCGAGTCCGGAGACGTACAGATAGTCATTCAGCCCGCCTCCGTCTGCTGTGTCGACCAGATCGATCGGAGGCAACACCGTCCTAAGGCGGCTAATTGCCCCGGTCTCTTCATTCAATGTGACTTCAAGATTGCCGTCGCTGAGTGTGGTCCCTGCAATGCGAAGATTGCTGGTGAAGTCCGATCTCCCCGTCTGAAGCATGTATCGTTTTGCACCAAGCGCTGGCACATCCAGGGCAAGAAACGCAAGATCCCCGTTTGACAGACGTTGGCTTGGAACCCTGGTCCCGCTCTCGTCGCGAACGACGGTGCCACGAGTGCTCTCCGACTGAGGGAGAATAATGAGATCAGTCCGTTTCCAGGAATTCGTGTTGATAATCTCGACGGTGTTGGACACAGCCCCGCTCCCGGGAGCGGCAAGAATCTCCCTGCGCAGATCTGCGGAAGCGCGAACACCATCGCTGAGGAATTGTTTCTTGAGATCCCACTGCTTCACGACAGAGGGACTGTCGGGATCGCTAATGCTGTTGTAGGCGCCCCATGTATGCTCGTCGAAAAGAAGGACAGATTTCCAGGCATCGGAGAATCTACCGGGATCATACTTCGCGGGCGCGATCATCGCATACAGCGCCTCCGTCTGCACGAGACGTTCAGAGGTTGTGCGATTGATGCCCAGCTCGCATGCCGTCGACGCAGCGCCATCTTCCCAGTACGGCGTAAAGTCACCTGCGAAGACGGGCAGGAGACCGCCGTACTTGCGCTCGAATTCGGCGAAGGTTCTCTCGGCCGTCGAAAGAACGATCGTCGGGGACACATATTTCTCATTCCACTTCTTCACAAACTGCGGCAGCTCAGGGTCGACCGTTCCGTTGTCCCCGTGCACACTGTGCCGCATCTGAATCATGTCGTACGGGTATGAGAGGGCGTCAAGCCATTCAAAGTACCGGGAGAGGTTCCGCAGGAAAGCCAGCCGCGTCCCGGTTCCCGATGTAACGGTGGCGAAGACAGATGTGTACCCGAACCCAGTCATCCAGTAGAGTATGCGATCC
>WOR8_10003584_pt1 | contig 26441 bp, 24 predicted proteins | sample DeeMarSeWOR38_10_FD_19890 | JGI IMG/M metagenome (IMG submission 19890) | reverse complement strand
GAAACGATGCGTGCGGTGAACTGGTCAATTGTCTCCGCGCCATCCGGTGTATTGTTAAAGTTATCCAACCAGGCAGCAATCATTTCAGGATATTGCTTCTCTGCCTCTTCAAAGGTTAATCCTTCTAGGATGCCAAATTTCAATTCCCGCAGGCGCGGTTCGGGGAAGACTTCCAGGCCGCTCTTTCCAGCGATGATTTGGGCAGTCTCCCAGGCGCGACTCAAATCGCTGGCATAAACGGCATTGATTTTATCTCCGGTCAGCCGCTCCGCAACAAGTTCCGCCTGCCGCATCCCAAATCCCGACAGCGGAACATCCGTCTGCCCCTGGTAGCGGCGCTGTACATTCCAATCGGTCTCGCCGTGGCGTACTAGCATCAGGTGCAGCATGCTACTTCACCTTAATCGGGATACCTGCCACAAGCAATTGCACTTCGTCGGCATGCTGTGCCAGAATTTGGTTGGCGCGCCCCAGAATGTCACGATAGGCGCGTCCCAACTCATACGGCGGGACAACTCCGAGCCCAACTTCGTTCGAAACAACCAGCAATTCAACATCTGCTTTCTGGACGTACTCAACCAAGGCTTGGACTTCAGCGACCACATTCGCTTCGATTTCTAAATCAAACGGATCAGCACTGGGAGCATCAAAGGGATCATCTTCCGGAGCAGCGGCATCCATAAGATGGTTGGCGACCAGGAAGGTCATACAATCTAACAAAACAACAGGGGCTTCGCTTCTTGCTCCGCGAATAGCCTGCGCAACGTTTCTAGGGGCCTCTACTGTTTTCCAGGCAGGTGACCGTTCGGCGCGGTGCTTCTCGACCCGCTCTTCCATCTCTTCGTCTTTGGTTTCAGAAGTGGCGACATATAGAACATTATCGCCGCCAACTTCCATTGCGCGCTTCTCAGCAAAGGTGCTCTTGCCACTGCGCGCGCCGCCCAGGATTAAGGTTAGCTTTCCCATATCATTTTCTCCAGCAGGTCCATATCCAGTGTTGATTCAAGTGTATCGGCTAGGCGAGTCAGCGATGCGGCAAAAGGATCTTTCTCGGCTGCTTTGTCTGCATTCCAGCCTAAATCACCCAACCAGGCCCGGCGCAAATTCTCATTTGCAAACAGGCCATGCACGTAACAGCCCCAAACTTTGCCATCCTCGCTGGTTGCACCATCCGGTACCTGTACGGTTTGCCCACTACGCTCGGTCAACTGCATCCAGGGTGTTTGGCTATTGGTGCGACCCATGTGGATTTCATATCCGTGGATCGTTTGGCCTTCCAGATTAGCAAACCAACCAGAACCGTTCTGTATCTGCGCGCTGGCTTGATGCGTGGCTTTGTCGCCAGCAAATACGGTCTCGACGGGGAGCAATCCCAATCCAGGGGCGCTATCCAGTTTTGATTCCACATGTTGCGGGTCATGGACAACTTCACCCAGCATCTGGTAGCCACCGCAAACCCCGACCACCGCGCCGCCGTTCCGGGCATGTTTTTGGATAACTTTTTCAAAACCTTGCGAACGCAGCCATTCCAAATCATTGATGGTGCTCTTCGTGCCGGGGATGATGATGGCCTCGGGTTTGCCTACTTGCTCGGGGCTATCCACATATCGGACGCGCACACCCGGCTCCGCAGCCAGGGGATCAAAATCATCGAAATTGGCTATGCGTGGCAACTGCATGACAACGATCTCGATTTCTTCGGCCTTTGCAGCAGGCTTTTCAAATGGATTCTCCAGCGCTACCGCATCTTCTTCAGGAATGAAAAGACCGTGCAGATAGGGTACCACCCCCAATACCGGAACGTCGCTCTTCTCTTCCAAGATTTTAACGCCATCTTCGAACAACGAAATATCTCCCCTGAATTTGTTGACAATAAAACCTTTGACCAGGTCACGTTCTTCAGGTTCTAGCAGCCAGACCGTGCCGATCAACTGCGCAAAAATCCCGCCGCGGTCGATGTCACCGGCCAGTAACACGGGCGCATTGGCATAGCGTGCAATCGCCATATTAACGATATCGCCTTCTTTTAGATTGAGTTCAGCAGCACTACCAGCCCCTTCGACGATAACTAATTCATATTTCTCGCGCAGGCGGTTTAAAGCGCCTGTGGCTTCTTTCCACAAAATCTGTTTTTTAGGATAATAATCTTTTGCTGAGAGCGTTTGCCAGGCGCGCCCCATTACCACCACCTGTGAACGCGAGTCCGCTTCGGGCTTGATCAGTACCGGATTCATGTCCACGTGGGGCTCCAGGCCGCATGCCAGCGCCTGGGTATATTGCGCGCGCCCGATTTCCGAGCCATCTGGGCAAACAGCGGCGTTGTTAGACATGTTCTGCGCTTTGTAGGGAGCAACCTTCACGCCACGCCGCGCGAATAGATGACACAACCCTGCCACCAACAGACTCTTTCCAACCGATGAGCTGGTACCAAGCACCACGAGAACTTTTCCGGTCATAAAGTCACTCCAGTTGTAAATACGAGCAAAACAACCAGTTCAACCAGTTCACACAAAGCGCCATAGCTGTCGCCCGTCAAGCCGGGGATACGGCGTAGGATGAAGCCCGCCCCAAGCCAGAGCACTAATCCAGCAAGAGCGAAGGCCAGCAAGCCTGCCCAACCAGCGAACAGACAGGCGACCAGCACGGACACACTCGTTGCCAGGATGACCTGTAGCCAGCGCACGTTATCTTTCATGTCGCGTCCCATGCCCTTTTCGCGGGCGTAGGGGAAAGCAAAAATTGCAATCGAGGTTGTCCAGCGTCCTAGCACGGGAGCAAGCACGAGCCCGGAAAGATGCGGCAGCGAAATGATGGCAGCATATTTTGCCAGCAACAACATCCCGCCACCAGCCACACCGAATGCACCGACTCGCGAGTCGCGCATGATTTCGAGCCGTCGTTCGGGAGCGAATCCGCCAAACAGACCGTCACAGGTGTCGAGAAAGCCATCAAAGTGTAGGGCGCGTGTGAGCAGCAGCCAGGCAGCGAGGATGATAATCGCGACCACCGGCAACGGGAAGATCAGGCGCAGGCCGCTTCCCAACCCGTACAGAACGCCACCCAGCGTCAGGCCAACCACAGGAAAATATCCAACGGCACGACCCAACTCCTGCGCCGTAAATGCGCGCCGAATTATAGCCGGGAAGGTAGTTAGGAATTGGAAAGCAACCAGCAGTGTAGTCATTATTCTTTGTCAGAAACGCCGGCTTCGGCGAAGGTTGCCATTTCGGCCAGGATCTTGCAAGCCGCTTCCGCGAAGGAAATGCCCAGGGCAGCGCCAGTGCCTTCGCCTAAACGAAAGTCGAGATCGACCAACGGTTTGAGCCCCAACCATTCAACCATCTGTGCATGGCCGTATTCCTGCGAGCGGTGTGCAGAGATCAGGTACGGGCGCACAGCTGGAGCAATGGCAACCGCGATCATGGCCGCTGCAGTAGAGATAAAGCCGTCTACCATAACCGGTTTTCGGTTGGCCGCCGCGCCAAGAATGACGCCAGCCAACCCGGCAATTTCAAAGCCGCCGACCTTGGCAAGCACATCCAGCCCATCCTTGGGATCCGGCTTGTTGATTTCCAGCGCACGTTCAATTGCATCAATCTTGCGCTTTAGGCCTTCATCATCCACGCCGGTGCCACGCCCAGCCAGCTTGGTCGGTTCAATGCCGGTCAGCGCGGCAGCGATAGCAGCGGACGGAGTGGTGTTGCCAATGCCCATGTCACCGGTGCCGACGATATCCAGACCTTTTTCGATCTCGGCTTCAACCACTTCTATACCTGCCAAAATAGCTTGCTCAGCCTGTTCACGCGTCATGGCCGGACCCTTGGTCATGTTCGCCGTTCCATGAGCGACTTTCTTGACGACCAGCGCAGGGTGTGGCTGCATATCCGCAGCGACGCCCATGTCCACAAATGTGATGCGTGCGCCAACATGTCGAGCCAACACGTTTATGGCAGCCCCACCATATAGGAAGTTCAGCACCATTTGCGGGGTGACTTCCTGTGGGTAGGCGCTTACGCCTTCTTCCACCACGCCGTGGTCCCCAGCCATCGTGATGATGACCTTATCTTTTATCTCCGGGATTTCTTTCCCGCTTATCCCTGCCAGCTGAATAGATAGGTCTTCCAGTCTGCCCAGGCTGCCCGCCGGTTTGGTCAGCATATCCTGACGTGCTTTGGCAGCTGCCATTGCGGCCTCGTCCAGCCCCTGAATTCTTGCTGTGATGTCTTTGAGCATTGAGCCCTCCGTGAAAAATTTTGTTTATTACAAGATAAATTCGTTGGTTGAGTAGGTGGTATTCGTCTGCCATATCGAAACAAACGGGCGGTATAAAATTCAGATTTGTGGTTTCGATACATCCGCAAAGAGCACGCGGGATTACTCAACCGCCATATCAAAAATCAATCCCTGCTTGAGCCTTAATATCTTGCTCTTCAAAGGGATGTTTTATTTCTTTCATTTCTGTAACCAGATCAGCAAACTCGACCAATTCATCCGGAGCATTACGCCCCGTAACAATCAAGTGCAGCATGGGCGGTTTATGTTCTTTCAACCAGGAAATGACTTCCTTCACATCCAACCATTCGAAGTGCAAAGGATAGGTGAATTCATCTAACACGATCAAATCATATTTACCACTGGCGATCTTTTCCTGTGCCATCTTCCATCCATGCCGGGCACGGGCGGTTGTCTCATCCATATCTTTGGAAAGCCAGGTAAAACCGTCCCCCGTCGAGAGCCAATCGATACCCAGCTTTTCAGCGGCCTTAACTTCACCCCATTTGCCGGTTTCCGATTTGATGAACTGAACTACACAAATCCGCAATCCACGCCCCCAGGCACGCAAGACTACGCCAAATGCCGCGGTAGATTTTCCCTTCCCATTGCCTGTGTTGACAATTACCAGGCCTTTTTTCTTCTTTGCCATTTTGCCTCTTTAGAATTACGCAGGGTATGAAACCCTGCGGGAACACACAGATAAATAATATTACCGATCTGATACTCCCTGCGGAAAGATGATCGGCGCGCCGGTGACAGGGTGTGAAACCACATCAACCGGAGTTCGAAAGGCTGCGCTAATGTGCTCCGCACGAATGACTTCTGCAGGGGTGCCCAGGCATTTCAGTTTTCCATTCACAATCAGGGCAACCTTATCTGCATAGAACGAAACCAGATTGAGATCGTGCAATGCCATCAAAACAGCAAGTTGTTTTTCCTTAGCCAATTTTTTAACCAGAGATAACAAATTGGTTTGATGCTGCAAATCAAGATGGTTGGTAGGCTCATCCAATAACATGACCGGAGTTTCTTGAGCCAAAGCTCGCGCCAGCAGGACGCGTTGCTGCTCGCCGCCGGAAAGTTTGGCGATTTGCCTGTCTGCGAATGTATCCAAACCGGTCTGTTCCAACGCCAAATGGACAGCCGCTTTATCAGCCTCACCTTCCTGACCGAGCCAGTTTAGGTAGGGCGTGCGCCCCATCATAACGGCCTGTTTAACGGAATATGCCCCACCCATCTGGCGCGCCTGGGGTACCACCGCCAGGATTTTCGCCCGCCGACTGTGAGACATCCCGGTCAGGTCGTCCCCGTTGACACTCACCCGCCCGGATATGGTCGGCACAACACCACTTGCCGCACGGATCAAAGTAGATTTGCCCGCACCATTTGGCCCGATCAAAGCCAGGATTTCACCGGGCAGCACCTCGAAAGAAACCTCTTCGAGAACAACCCTGTCACCATAAGCAACCGAAAGCGAGTCAATTTTCAACATGGCTACCAAAACACCTCGCGCTTGGCCCGCCGCAGAATCCATAAAAAGAAAGGCGCGCCTGCCATAGCTGTGACAATCCCTACAGGCAGAGTAGAGGGAGCCATCAAAATGCGTGCCAGCATGTCTGCGAGCAGGAGCACACTGCCACCTCCAAGGATGGACAGCGGGATGAGTCGCCGGTAATCCGGTCCCCAAATGATGCGGATCACATGTGGAACAATCAAACCAACGAACCCGATCACGCCTGAAAACGCGACTGCTACCGCTGTTGTCAGGGAGGCAACCACGATGATGAACACCTTGGCCCGGTCTACATTCAGCCCCATTTGCTTGGCTTCTTCCTCGCCAAATTGCAAAACGTTCAGCATGTGGCCGGAGACAGACAGCAGTCCCATGCCGACCAGCATATAGGGCAAAACTGCGATGACAGGGTTCCAACCCGCGATCGGTGAGCCTCCCAGCAGGAACGAAATGGCACGGTGCAGTTGCAACTCGGTACGCAGCATCAGGAAGGAGGTCAGGGCTGACGCGAAGGCCCCAATCGCCACACCCGCCAGGATAAGCGTCGTCAGCGGGACCAGACCATCAACGCGCGCCAGGTTATAGACCAGCACTACGGTCAGGATTGCACCCACGAAGGCGCCAACCGGAACCAGATAAAATCCCAACAGACTTGTCGGCCAGTTGAGTGCCATTGAAAAAACAGCGCCCAATCCGGCCCCAGACGCTACTCCGATCAGATAAGGGTCAGCCAGCGGATTTCTAAACAAGCCCTGATACGCAGCGCCACTGGACCCCAGAGCTGCTCCCGTCATAACGACCAGTACCGTATGTGGCAGGCGTACCGCTAAAATAATGGCCGAAAAGGATTCTGGCCAATCTTGAGTGATATTCAACCCCGAAAGTTGGGAGGCCAGGATACGGAAGATTGTTTCCGGAGGAATGAAAACAGCTCCCAGTGCTACGCTGAAAATGAAGGCAGTCAGCAGGAGCAGTGTGTTCAATAAATAGGGTCGGTGACGGATTAATTTACTCAAGTCAAGAATCAACTTTGCCTGCTATGTGGGGTTTAGTTCCTGCATAGCAGACATTATCAAATATTTACTCAAACAAGTCGGGATGCAAAAGCCGGGCAGTTTCCTCCAGCGCATCCACAAGGCGTGGACCGGGGACACTCATCATGTTGGGATCAATAGGATAGAGTGCTTCCTCCGCAACCGCAGTAATGACACTCCAACCCGGGCGTTCAGCAACGCTCTCCACTGTTGTGCCATAAAGCGCATCTGCTAGCAGAATGACATCCGGGTTGACTGCGATCAACTCTTCCGAACTGATCTGTGCATACTCACCTTCCAAAGCGGAGGCGGCATTGACACCACCGGCTTGTGTAATGATGTAATCGATGAAAGTGCCAGAGCCTGTTGTCCAGGGGTTGGATGGATCGGTCGCATCCAGTTCATAAAAGACAGAAGGGAGGTAAGATACGGGGGCAATTTTTTCCTGCACAGCTTTGACGCGTGCCTCCAGATCGGCAATCAAGGCTTCAGTCTCGTCTTCATGTCCGGTTAGCTGGGCAAAGTCACGTAAGTTTTCCCACAATTCTTCATAGCTGGTGGGGTTGGCCTGCCAATAAACGTTCAAGCCCAGTTCACGCAACCCAAGAACCTGATCTTCCGAGATGATCTGGGCGGCAACTACCAGGTCCGGTTCCAGTGCCAGGATGGCTTCTACTGGCAACTCGTCCCACATGGCGCCCACACTGGTGATATTTAGCGCTTCTTCCGGATACACGGAATATTCATCGCGCCCGACAACCTGTCCCCCGGCACCGATAGCAAACAGTATCTCAGTAGCGGAAGCAGATATGGATACGATCGCCTGCGGGTACCCGTCAAGCTCAATGGTGTTGCCCATATCGTCGGTGAACACCATTTTTTCAGGTGCAGGCTCTTCGGTTGGTTCCGGCATGGGCGCCTGGGTTGGTTCGGTAACGGTGGCAGGTTCAGGGTTCTGACTGGATGCGGCCGGGGCGGGAGTTTCCAAACCGCAGGCGGTGAGCAGCAGTCCGGCAATTATAAAAAGGTTAAGAAGGTTTCGTTTCATAGTTCACTCCATTGAATTGTTTTAGAATCAAAATCCCCTACCTTGCGATAGGGGAGAGGAATGGTTTAGGGGTATAAACGCGTTCCACCTCCTTTCTGCGAGGGGTGTGGAGACCAATCAAGGCGGGCGTCCTGGCTTGTTCCTAACGGAACTTACAGTTGCGCAACAGCATCGGACTTCCCGTGAGAGTCACCGATTTCGCCTTTGAACCTTCCCATCCGGGGGTGAAGGTACCTTGACTGTAATAAGTTGATAAAGTACTTACTTGCTGGCTACATTGTACAACATTTCAGAGCAGATGAATGTCAGGAGGATGGGCACATTTTGTCAGGGAATTTCTGACAAGCTAATTCGTGATCTTGATGTCAATCGCTCCTCGAGGAAAGAGGAAAGCAGATTTGTTCCAATCCACTTGTTTCCCAAAATTAGGGGGAAATGCATTCCACCAAGGTGACTTTTCAAGAAACTTAGTTGGAACCTCACCAATTGTCAAGCAACTCCAACATTATCTATCTCCCCCTCCTAGAACAAACCTATGATCCAGGTTTTGTTGGTAACCGATTTGATAACATCCATTTATAACGCAACTAGCGCTAACGTTGAGTGCGCGCCGAACCGCCCTGGGAAAAAGCTCGTACCTGCTCCAGGGTTGCCATGGTCGTATCACCGGGGAAGGTTATCAGCAAAGCAACGTGTGCCCAGCCAAGATTGACCGCTTCCTGCGGCTCTTCACCCGTCAATAGGCCATAGAAGAAGCCGGAGCAGATTCCCCTCAGCTTTCAGGTTTTGTCCGTATTTCATAATTACTCTTCATCGATCCATTGCGTGTGAAACGAACCTTCTTGATCTACCCGTCGGTAGGTGTGGGCACCAAAGTAATCACGCTGGGCCTGTGTCAGGTTGGCGGGCAGACGCTCACTGCGATATGCATCAAAGTACGCGAGCGCAGAACTAAATGCCAACGCCGGTATGCCATTCTCAGCCGCCAGCGCCACGACCTTACGTAAAGCAACCTGGCGCGCATTCATTGCCTGCGCGAATTCGGGGTCGATCATTAAATTGGGAAGATCAGGGTTTCGTACAAATGCTTCTCTAATATCGTTCAGGAAACGCGCTCGAATAATACAGCCGCCGCGCCAAATGCGTGCGATCTCACCGTAGTTCAGATGGTATTCATATTCTTCGCTCGCCAGCCGCATGAGTGCAAAGCCCTGTGCATACGAACATATCTTGGCTGCATACAGGGCATCACGCACCATAGTGATTACTAAATCAAGTTCATCGCTTCCCCACTCTGATGGAGCCCCCGGCATTGGCCCATGCAACACCTGCGACGCAGCAACGCGTTCTTCCTTATAAGCCGAGATGATACGGCTTTCCACAGCTGCGTTGATGGTTGGGGTCGGCGCACCAAGATCGAGGGCGTTCTGACTTGTCCACTTCCCCGTTCCCTTTTGAGCAGCTTCGTCCAGAATCAAGTCCACCACCGCCACGCCAGTCTCGGGGTCAGATTTCGCAAAGATATCGGCTGTGATCTCGATCAAATAGGATTCGAGTTCGCCGCGATTCCACTCGATAAAGACTTCATGCAATTCAGCATTGCTCAGCCCTACCCCACGGTGCAGGATGTCGTATGCTTCGGCGATCAACTGCATATCACCATATTCGATGCCGTTGTGCACCATCTTGACGTAATGCCCAGCGCCGCGCGGACCAATATGGGTTACACACGCTTCTCCATTAACCTTGGCGCTGATGGCCTCGAAAATGGGTTTGACCAGTGCCCAGGCTGCCTCCTGCCCGCCCGGCATGATGGACGGCCCCCAAAGCGCACCCTGCTCCCCTCCGCTAACTCCCGTGCCGATGTAGATGATGCCCTTGGCTTCCAACTCTTTCGATCGGCGTTCGGTGTCCATAAAGAATGAATTGCCACCGTCGATAAGCAAGTCACCAGCTTCAAGGGAATCTTTAATACTGTCAATTGCCGAGTCCACTACCTTGCCAGCAGGGACCATCATCATGATTCTGCGCGGACGCTCCAACACGGAAATGAACTCTTCCAGGTTGGAGCACCCAACCAGGTTCTTATCCGGATGCTCCGTTTCAAATGATTTGACTTTTTCTTCATCCAGGTCATATCCAGCCACACGGAATCCATTCCGTTCCATATTAAGAGCCAGCATATGCCCCATTACCCCCAACCCCATAAAACCGAATTTTGCTTTCTTCATTCAAGCCTCCAATTGTATGTTTACAGACAATGCGCGCTTTCTTTCAAATTGATAGATCAACCATGAGTTATAGATGTGATGGTAAAGAATGTAAAACATCGGTCCCAGCGCTACAAGCGGATTGATAAAAGACAGCGCAACCCAGATAACGAATGAAAGATTCTTCTGCCCGAGCGATTGGCTGGATTCCCTCCAGTGACTACGCCCACCAAGCAACGCCCCAACAGAAAAATTGACAATGCAAATAACAAGCGAAATAAAAGCAATAATTGCAAGCGTGGAAATCGAGTCAGTGTTATCGTTTCGAAGGAAATCGGATGCCTTTGCACTGACAATGAACAGACTGACCAGCCAGACGGGAAATGAGTATGTCTTGCCCTTGCGTATGAAAATCTGCATGTTGGTGGGAAGTAGTTTCACAAGCTGGGAAAGTACCAGCGGCACGAACATGACAATCAGCACAGGTTGCAACACATCCCAAACAGAAATTTTTACTTGAGTGCCAATCAAAAATGGCAGCGCTATAGGAACGACAAACGCGATGGCAATGTTGGTTAATACAACGGAGGCAATCACATATTCCACCTCACGCTGAATAAAACTAATGATGACAGGCGCAGCGATCGCGGTCGGTGCAATAGCGGTCATGAACGCGGTAAGGGCGAGTGTTAAATTAAATGGAGCAAGCACTCCATAAGCAACGAATGCCACCGCTACGTTCGCCAACAAAATCCATAGAACGCTTCTTTGCATTGACTGCGGTTTAAATTCGATATCCAAAAATGCAAAGAACAACATCACCATCAAAAGATATTGGATTAAATAGGAGAACACATACGCCTGCGGCACAAATGCACCAACCAACATCGTAAACAACAGTGACAATCCCTTGCCCCGCCCGACAAGGAATGAACCTATTTTCGTCATCATCTTTTCAACCGATAAAGGATTTCACCCGCTTTGGACACATACAACATACCTTCATCTTCGTGGTTTTTCCACTCATCCACATTGATCTTCGCTGGATCAAGATAACCCAAATTGAGACGCGCACAATCTTCTGGGGGAATCTTGCTTGCCAGTGTTACGCGCACATTTGGCTTCTCAATTCCATTTTCCATCATGCCTGAACCGCGCACATGCGTACTATGCGCCAGCACACCCAGCGGGATGTGCTTGAAGCGTTCCCAGTCATTCAAGAAATATGACAGTGTATGATAGCCGATTTCATAAATACTGACCACGTCCAGATGCGGTGCATAAATGATGACTTCACCACCCACCGCCACCGCCGGCTCCAATTTATACATCGCCTTGGCACCTGTCCAAAGTTCATCATACATGGAGGGCGCACAGGATAGGACACGCTGGAACGGCTTTTCGCACCAGCAGATGTGACGCTTTGCGGACAGCTCCGCCGCCTCATTCCAGGCTGAAAGATGGTCGCCGATAAATAAACCACTCAATCCCTCGTCTTCCACTGTTAGCGCCACCAGCGTAAGCGGAGTTATCAACCGACTCGCCGCCGTATGGATCATCGTACGGACGGGTGTATCCTTGACCCCAATTGTCCCCACCACGCCCGCCAGCGCCCCCAGCCAGTGCGTGGCGTTGATCATCTCTGCGCCAGAGATACCGGGGAAGAGATACTTCGCCCCACCTGAAAATCCAACCACTTCATGCGGAAAGGTCGGACCTAGAATAATGATCTGGTCATATTCCAACGCGGCTTTATTGATGCGGATGTCTACTTCATTTGGCAACGATGAATGCCAGTCCTTCCCAGCGATCTGCTTGATCTCATCCTGTTCGATCATGCCCAGCGAAGTCAAAGCCGATAGAGTATCCCAGGCGTGATTGAATAAGCCGATATATTTGAAGTTCGTTGTCCGCTCTTCAGCAGTGATTCCTACCAGTCTATTCATACTCTCTTCGCTCAACGGCGGGTGCGTCCCCAGAGCAACCATGAAATCGAGTTGTTTTGTATCGCACAGTAGATCTACCAGCACACGGAACAAAAATGGCAAAGGTAACGAACGTGTGTGATCTGGAATCAAAACCAGTACACGTTGGTTCTGGAATTTTCCGATGAGTCCATTGTATAAGGTTTCGGTGATTTGATCTTCTGTTAGGAGTTGACCAACAGGGGCAATCATTTGGGAATCAACCATATTAGTTAGACGCCACTAAATGCCGAAAACCCACCGTCAATCGGAATCACTGCCCCCGTAACAAAAGCGGATGCAGGCGAGACCAGCCACATCGTCGCACCGAGCAGATCTTCGGGAGTACCGAAGCGGCTCATCGGGGTGTGGGCCAAGATCGATTGGCCGCGTTCAGTCAGTTTGCCAGAATCCTTATCTGTCAGCAGGAATCGATTTTGTTTCGTGAGGAAAAATCCAGGCGCAATCGCGTTGACGCGGATATGCGGTGAATAATTCTGTGCCATGTGGACAGCCAGCCACTGCGTGAAATTGTTGATGGCTGCCTTGGCTGCCGAATAGGCTGGGATGTGCGTGAGCGGACGAAAGGCATTCATGGAAGAGACGTTCAGGATCGTGCCGAGTAAATTCAAATCACCAACATGACGAAGCGCATCGAGTGGCAGGTCAAAGAAAGAAAGATCAGGCGTGGGGGGGCGAATCGGTTTCATCCACGGACATTTCAAAGTCAAACGCATCTTTTATTGGATAGATGTGTAAACATCGTGACCGCATTGGGCATTTATGACAGGATATGATCGGATCTACCACCACCCTGTCACCTGCTTCAAACCCTGACAGGTTTTTATCAGCCTCGGCGATCACCCCTCCGAACTCGTGCCCCTGCACAGCCAGATAGTGCACCTGCTCTTCAAATTCGCCGCGATAAATGTGCAGATCTGTGCCACAAATCCCGGCGGCATGTGACTCGAGCAAAATATCATCTGGTCCAATAACAGGGTCCGATACCTATCCAACACGGATATCTTTTGCTCCGTAAAGAATTCCAGCGTTCATTATCGCTATCCCTCTGTTAGCGTGTCAGCCAACCGCCATCTACAGGGACAATCGTACCGTGCATATAGTCAGATGCAGAAGATGCAAGGAACACCACCGCACCTTTGAGATCATCCGGCGTGCCCCATCGTCCTGCGGGGATACGCTCCAGGATTGCCGGAGCACGATTGGGATCTGCTCGTAGGGGTGCCGTATTATCTGTAGCCATATACCCGGGCGCAATCGCATTGACATTAATATTGTGCTTAGCCCATTCGTTGGCTAGAGCACGCGTCAAGCCAGCCAGCGCGCTTTTTGCGGCAGTATACGATGGAACGGTGATACCGCCTTGAAATGAAAGCATAGATGCAATGTTGATGATCTTTCCGCTTCCCTGTGACACCATGACACGCGCCACAGCCTGCGAGAGAAAGAAGGCTGCCTTCAAGTTGATCTGTAAGACATCATCCCAATCAGTTTCGGAAAAATCTATGGCGGGCGTGCGGCGGATCGTTCCCGCATTGTTGACGAGAATATCAATGCTCCCTAGTTCTTTGGCAAACCTTGCAACAACGTCATTCAAGTCATCCACGCTAGCCTCGCGCAAATCCACCACAGACTCGTGATATTTTCTGCCCAGCGCACGTACAGATTCACATGTTCCTTCGCAGCCTGTGCGGTCAAGGCCGGCAATGTCCGCGCCTGCTTCGGCAAGCGCAATCGCCATACCCTGGCCCAGTCCCTGCCCTGCGCCAGTGACGAGCGCTACTTTTCCATCGAGTTTGAATAAGTTTAAGATCATATTCGCCTTTTCTTTTCACCGCCAAGAGTACAAAGACCGCTAAGAAAACCTTTTGAAAAATCTTTGCGAACTTCGCGCGTTTCGCGGTACAGATACTAATGCCCTAGTTCCTTCAACATCCCAATCGTGCAGCTGACCCAACCCAACTGCGGATCATTTACCGTTGCCTGCATCCGTTGGTTGCCCGCCAGGAACCACAAGCAATTAGTGGTGTATCCAGGCACGCTGACAACTATATGATAACCGTTTGGCATCATATCATGTGGATGCTATTATCACGGACAGTAAAACTCTCGTCCTTGCCCTCTTCGTTGTAATAATGGCAAATCCCAAAGCCATCGTTCGGGTTGATCTCGAAGAAATACATCTCCTGGTGCTACGCTTCGCGCAGCAAGTCATCCACCTGATGCTTGTGCGGCGGATACGTGCTCCAGTTTCCGCTAGGTGTGAATGTCTCGCCGACGATCAATCGTCAGGCGGGGAGATCGGGCTGGGCAGCGGTTGTGAGAATCCGGTGGAAATAACGCTTGAAGTTCGCCGCGCCCCATATCCCATTCGCTACCTTCGATGGTTCGATGACATACGGCTCGATTTTCATATCGCTGGGCGCGCTCGGCAAAGCGATCTCCACAGCACCCTCTGCTGTAATCGTAAATAAAGACACTATTGCGGTGCCTTTTTCGCTGTTGAGTAGAGGGTAGCGGCCTTGTTCCGAACCACTTTTTAACCAATATTATAGGAAATATGGTACATCAGTGTTACGTTTTCGAGAATATAATCGAATTATAAGAAATCATCAAGGAACGCTGGCTTAACCTAAACATCGCATGCTAGTAGATATTAGTTTCGCTTTGGACTGACATATCCCGGAATCTGGTAATACGTAGTTCATCTATATTGATGCTATGGGCGCGCCCATCCAATATTTCCTCCGCGATCAACATTCCGGTTGCCGGGGAGTGCATCACCCCATGCCCACTGAAGCCGCTAGCGTGCAGATAATTTGGCATTTCCGGATGACGACCGAGAATCGGCATGTGGTCCGGCGAGATTTCATAGAGGCCAGCCCAACATTGGTTTTTTGCCAGGCGTGCTTCTTCAAGTAAAGGGAACCGATCGATCCCGGCATCCAGTACTTTTGGTAGCCATTCCCAATCCACGTTCAGGTTATCCCCCGGAGATTCAGCAGGGTTTGCCATTCCAAAAAGGATGCTATCTTGTTCCTTGCGCATCCAGAAACCAGTATCCACATCGAAAGTCAGAGGGATTGGATCGGGGAATTTTGGGAAGCGTTCTGTCATATATGCGTTACGCCGGTAAGGCTGCACCGGCAAGTCAACTCCAAATAGCGATGCCACCTGTCCTGACCATGCCCCGCATGCATTCACCACAATCTCGCCACTCACCAGCCCGTCCGGAGTTTGAACATCCACTGAACGGTCACCCGATAACTGTGCGCCGGTAACGGGCGTAGAAAGCGCTACGCGTACTCCCAACTCGCGCGCCCGCTTCAAATATCCACTAGCAATCCCATAGGGATCACAAAAACCATCTTCTGCTCCGAAAGTTGCCCCAACGATATCATCCAGCCGTGTGCCGGGCACATATTCGAGCGCTTCTCGCGGTTCGAGCAGTTCAACCTGTACACCTAGACTCCGTTGTAGTCTTACCTGCTCCTGGAATTGCGCCCATGTATCTTCCTTATTGATCAAAAATAGGTATCCGCTTTGCCGTAAATCTGCATGTCCGCCAACTTCCTCACTGAAGTTCTTTAAACGCTCAACGCTGTACTTTGATAAGCGGACGTTTACTGCTCGCGCAAACTGATGCCGCACCCCGCCAGCAGAGAAGGCCGTGCTGCCAGTTATTGGGGCATCAGCCTTTTCCAAGATCAACACATCCGTACACCCACGGATTGCCAGGTGGTAGGCCACGGAAGCCCCAATGATGCCCGCGCCAATGATCAGAACATCCGCAGTATGGTTGTTCACAGGATCATCCTATTCCGACGATCTATGATTCGATTTTGGTCTGCCGGACCAACAAGGTTACACCGGCATTATCTATTGTGTCTAAGTATGAGAATCCAGATCCGTCATCCCGACGACCACTGGCGAGTACCTTAATCTCATTGTCTGTTAATTGCTTCTCGGCAACATCAATATCATCCACTTCAAAACCGATGTGAAAGACGCCTTCTCCCTTTGTTTCAAGAAACTCCTTATAAATCGTTTTCCCCTCACCGGGTTGAGCAAGTTGGAGTTGCAAATTACCAATGTGTGTATAGACAAAATGAGTGTCGAAAAAGCCTTTTTCATCAATCACATTGAGCTTTGTATATTCAACCAACGGAGGATATTCCACCCATGGACCGATACCGATGGATTCAAAGTAGCTTTTGGTTTTTTCGATATCCTTTACGACTATACATATATGATGTGGTTTGCCGAAAGTATTTTTTTCTTGCATTTCTTTCTCCTCGCTTATCTATTTGGGTGTTACCGCGATAGCCAGATCGGGACATACGATCACACATAATTGGCATTGGGTACAGGCATCGATATCGACGGCTTCAGGCAACCTATATCCCTTTGCGTTAATGTCTTTCGAACACCGCAATACTTTCTTGGGGCAAAAGTCAATGCAAATATTGCAACCTTTGCAATATTTGGCATCAATGACAATCTCGATCATGAAAGCCTCTGATTGGCTTTCTCAATAACGGATTCATATCGTTCTGTCCATGAGGGGCGTGGCGCAAAATGAAGTTCACCGACAGGAATTTTGTCGCTGCTCTCAGCTTTTTTGACTGGCACCGTTATCTCTTTCAGGGCATTCATCGAATCTACGGGAGTCTCATGTTCGTGAACGGGACATTGAGATAAAACTTCGATAAAAGAGGCACCTTTGTTGGCAATCCCTTTTTTGACCGCTTTAATGATCTGCATGGGCTGGGCTGTTATCCATCTGCTAATATAGGAAGCGCCAGCTACCTCCGCCAGTTTACAAAGGTCAAAAGCATCTTCAATATTTCCGTAGGGAGTGGTGGGGGTGTTCACAAAGGGCAAGGTGGTCGGGGCAACTTGACCGCCGGTCATGCCATATAAACCGTTGTTCACACAGAGTACGGTAACATTAATATTTCTGCGAAAAGCATGAATGAAATGATTTCCGCCAATAGCAGCTGCATCACCATCCCCCGTAAAAACAATGATCTTCAGTTCAGGATTTGCCAGTAATGCACCCGTTGCAATAGCAAGTGACCGGCCATGAATTGTCCAGCCGGAATCAAAATCCAGATAATGGCTGGTCAGCCGTGACGAACAACCCACGCCAGAGATGAAAACAAAATTCTCTTTTTTCACCCCTTCTTCCTTGATCAAATCATCCACAGCATGTAAGGTGTAGTTGAGCACTTGCCCCGCTCCACAGCCGGGACACAAGATGTGCGGCAATCGCATACCTGAGGAACCTTCTTCTTTGATGTATTCGAGCATTGGGTGTTTTAACATGTTGACACCTCTAAAACTTTGTCAACGAGCTTTTCAGGATTGTGTAATGCTCCGATCTCGGGTATGGAAATAACCTGATCACATTTATCACGCAGCGCTTCGGCTATGGGGTGTTTCATCATGCCCAGATTCATCTCCGGTACAAAAACGGTCTTGACTGTTGAAATTAGGTTTCGCAATATTTCTTCCGGGAAGGGCCACAACGTCACCAGACGGATAAATCCCATCTTGATTCCATGCAGTTCACGCACTTCCTTGACCGCTTCCAGACCGGTGCGCGCTACGGATCCGTAACAAATCAGAACATGGTCACAATCGCCCAGGAATTGGGATTCGACCCGGGCAATTTCGTTCACACTTCCTTCAATTTTCTGATGGAGTCGTTCTATGTTTTCCCTATGAGCCTTTAAGGAATAATTGCCAACGTTTCCATCTGCGTGGTGGGCCAGGGATACGTGATTGATGTTATATCCTTCTCCGAAATTCGCCATCGGCGGGACGAGCTCATGTCCATAGGGCAGATAATTCTCCGGCGTGATGCCCAGCCCCTGGGGTTTTTTGCGCCCAATAATTTCAATCGTATCCAATTCAGGCACAATAAGTTGCTCGCGCATGTGCGCCACGGTTTCTTCAGCCATGATCAAGACCGGAGTTCGCCATTTTTCAGACAGGTTAAATGCCTCGATAGTTAACTCAAACATATCCTGCACAGAGGAGGGAGCCAATGCAATAATGGGCCCTTCTCCATGATGTCCATACCGGGCCTGCATGACATCCTCCTGGCTTGTAGTGATATAACCTTGCCCCGGCCCCGGTCTCTGGACATCCACGATCACGAGCGGTGTTTCTGTCATGATTGAAAAACTAATGGCTTCCTGCATTAGTGAAAAGCCTGGGCTTGAAGTAGCCGTCATCGCTTTTGCGCCAGCCCACGAGGCACCTATCAGCGTACAAGCAGCCGATATTTCATCTTCCATCTGGATGAAGCGTCCCCCAAATTGTGGTAGTCTTCGAGAAGCATGTTCCATGATCTCTGAAGCAGGTGTGATGGGATATCCGGCATAGACCTTCATCCCGGCAAGGAGCGCACCTTCAACACAGGCTTCGCTACCCTCAAGATAGTGTCTGCCAGGCTTGATAAATTCCCCACGATATTTCTTTTCTCCCAAAACCGTTTCATCCATAATCTTTCCTTTTGTAGGCTTTTCTATTCTGCAACCGCTAACTTTGCAGTCACAATACGTGCCCAGCCTGCTTCAAAAGCTTCTATATTTTTTTCTATGGTGTTTGGAGGAACGTTTTCAGACACAGCTAACTTCAGCGATTCCTTTTTAATCATCGATTCCAAAATCGCGGCCAATGCACCAAGAACAACTGAATTCTGGAATTTAACATTACCTACAGAATGGGCAATTTCCATAGCGGGAACTTTGAAGTATACAAAGCCTTTCGGAACATCTTTCACGGAATTGGGATCAACAAGCAAAATCCCATCTTCTTTCAAGTCTTTCATGTATTTATCCAGAGCCGTTTGAGACAAGGCGACCAAAACATCCGCCTTACGCACACTTGGGTAATGTATCTCGCCCTGGGAAACGACCACTTCCGATCGGCAGGCTCCTCCCCGGGACTCAGGCCCATAGGAACGTGTGTTGACCGAGTTCAACCCTTCATAGATTGTGAAGGCGCTCCCCAGAACCTTTCCTATGGTCACCACCCCTTGACCACCGAATCCCGCAATGCGAATTTCAAACCGATTATCTTTTTTCATACCGAATCATTTTGTAGCGATTGTAGGTGTTGGCCGTTCGGGCACATGACCGCGCTTGTAGACCAGGATCGTGCGCTCGAGTGTCATGATCACGGTGCCATCCTGCTTGAAGCCAGTGGTTTTAATTCCTACAATCCCCATGTGGGGCCGTGACTTTGATTCACGGGTGCTCAGGATTTCGGTCTGGGCATAGACCGTATCTCCTTCGAAGACGGGGGCAGGAATATTTATCTCTTTCCAACCTAAGTTGATCCCGTTCTTGGACACATCGCCTACGCTGAGGCCTACGATGATCGCCAGGGTTAAGGTGGAATTTACCAACGGCTGCCCGAATTCGGTTTGCTCTGCGTAAAAGTGGTCGAAGTGGATTGGATTATTATTATTCGTGATCAGGGTGAACCAGGTATTATCCGCTGTGTTGATCGTCCGGCCCAGCTCATGCTGGATAAGCATGCCTTCGGAAAAGTCTTCGAAACAGCGACCTGTGGGTTCTTTCATGGATACTCTCCTTTCCAGAACTATTAGAACGAACGCGGCATCCCGAGAACATGCTGCCCTAAATAGGACAGGATCAGGTTGGTCGAGATGGGAGCAACCTGATACAGTTTTGTCTCGCGGAATTTCCGCTCCACATCATATTCGACCGCGAACCCGTATCCTCCATGCGTTTGCAGGCAAACGTTAGCCGCCTCCCAGGATGCATCTGCAGCCAGCAACTTTGCCATATTGGCTTCTGCGCCACATGGCTTGCCTTCATCGAACAATCGCGCGGCTTCATAGCGCATCAGATCCGCTGCACGGACATTGGCATAAGCCTGAGCGATGGGGAACTGAATCCCCTGGTTCTGCCCGATTGGGCGGTCGAAGACGATACGCTCTCCTGCGTAGCGCCGGGCTTTATCGATGAACCAGTAGCCATCTCCCACACATTCTGCCGCAATTAAGATGCGTTCCGCATTCATCCCATCCAGTATGTAACGAAAGCCTTTTCCCTCTTCGCCGACCAGGTTTTCGGCGGGTACTTCGAAGTCATCAAAGAACAATTCGCTGGTTTCGTGGTTGACCATGTTTTTGATTGGGCGTTCTATCATTCCCCTTTTTTCGTGGTCCATCAGCTCTACCAGGAAGATTGAAAGCCCCTCGGTTTTCTTTTTCACTTCCGCAAGCGGCGTAGTGCGCGCCAGGAGCAACATCAGGTCGGAATGCGGAACCCGCGAGATGAAAACCTTCTGCCCGTTGACCACGTAGCGGTCTCCTATTTTTTTGGCAAAGGTTTTAGTTTTGGTTGTATCAGTACCCGTATTGGGCTCAGTGACTGCAAAAGATTGCAGGCGTAACTCCCCAGCAGCGATCTTGGGCAGGTATTTCTTTTTCTGCTCTTCCGAGCCATGCCGCAGCAAGGCGCCCATAATATACATTTGGGCCTGACAGGCCCCAGAGTTTGCCCCTGAGCGATTGATTTCCTCCATGATAACTGATGCTTCAGTCAAGCTGGCGCCACCGCCTCCGTATTCTTCTGGGATCAGCGTTGAAAGCCAGCCAGCTTCGGTCAATGCGTCTACAAACTCTTCAGGATAACCAGATTCTGCCTCCACTTTATGCCAGTATTCGCTGGAAAACGAGCCGCACAAATCACGGAGCGCCATGCGAATTTGGATGTGTTCCCGGTCACGCGGATTGATCTCTGTCATGAATACGTCTCCTTTGAGGGGTATCTAGATAAGGGATCGGGTTGATGGAATAAAGGTTTTTATTTTGAGAATTTTTTCCACTTACAGTCTTGGATTTCGTAGTTGTATTCTATCAAGGGGATTTGCGTATCATTATGTTATCAGACGAGCAACCTAAAGATAAGTATAAATTGTCATTCCTGAAGACGATACAACTCCCTTTATTAAACGTTGAAAGAATGTTTAATTTTGCACTTATGCGTATTTTCATTTTGAATCTGTTCGATAAATAACAAGAAACCACTCAACTAGAAAAACTACTTTCTATCATTTCTTTCTATGCCTTATGCCACTTGTCTCACCTAAATATTTTTCGTAAAGTATGAATATCTCTTACAGAAAGGGCAACTAATCAATGAAAACTGCTCGCTTTGAAGTCTTGAGTCAAGCTGAGGTCGAACGCATCCATACTGCATCAATGGAAATTCTGTCCGAAGTTGGCATCAAGGTCAACTACAAGAAAGCCCGCGATATCTTCCGGGAAGCCGGGGCTGATGTAGACGAAGAAACGCTGGCAGTCAAGTTGCCAGAGAAACTTGTCCGTTGGGCGGTGGATCAGACGCCGAAACAGTTTTCCCTGTATGGAATCGATGCGGAGTTTCGTCTGGATATTAGCCCGGATCAGGCTTTCCCTATATTCGCTGGTCTTGGGACACCTACCCGCATCATTGATCTAAACAGTGGGGATGTTCGCCCGTCAACGAAGCAGGATATGATCGACCACATCGTTCTGATCAATGCCTGCAACAATATCCACAACTCCCAAATGGACATCTGGCCAGATGACATCCCGATGACCACCATCCACACCGAAGCGATCTGGGCCTGGGCACATAATAGCCGCAAACCATATGGTATGGGCTGCTATGGTTATCTGCCTACCTGGGATATGATGCGCATGATGTCGATTGCGGTTGGAGGAAAGGAAGAGCTGAAAAAAAGGCCTCGTTTTTTTGCGATTTGCTCGGTGGTCAGTCCGCTGCAAATGGACCAGGCGCAAGCTGAAGGGTTGCTGATTTGCGCCGAGTATGGTCAGCCCGTCACCTGCGCCCCTGAAGCCATCGCTGGGACCACGGCTCCTGTCACACTGGCAGGGTTGGTTGCGCAAGAGAACGCCGCGATTTTGGCGCACATCACCCTGGCACAGATTTTCCGCCCCGGCGCGCCGGTGCTGTATGGGACGGTTTCCACAACAGCCAATATGCATTACGGAACGGTTGCGCTTGGTTCTCCAGAAACTGGCCTGATCACGGCTGCTTCGGCACAGATGGCACGCTACTACGGACTGCCCATCCGCAGCGTAGGTGGAGCAACAGACTCCAAGCGCGAAGATCTGCAAGCCGGGTTCGAGCGCATGGGCACCCTGCTCCCGGCCGTTCTAGCGGGCGTCAACTTGATTACGTGCGCCGGAACGCTAGATAGCACTATGCTGGAAAGTCATTCCCTATTAATGTTGGATGACGAGATCTGCGGCGCGGCATTGCGGTTAGCACGCGGCATCGAAGTCAATGACGAGAGCCTGGCGCTGGATTTGATCAAGAGGGTAGGCTATTCCGGCAACTACATCACCGCCAAAGAAACGAACAAGCTCTTCCGCAAGGAACTTTTCATCCCGACCATGTTCTCACGTGAACCCCTCGAGGCCTGGAAAGATGAAGGCAGCAAGTTGGCAATTGACCATGCCCGCGAGCGCGCATTAGAAACTTTGGCAAAGCACGAACCATTCGAAGTAGATCCTGCCATAGAGAAAGAATTGACAGCCTTCAAAGAATCCGTCGCCACACGGGACTTGCAGGATTTCTATCTGTACGAGGGCGAAGAAAAACAGGATTTTGCAGCCTTATGAGTAAAACATCCAACAACCAACTTTCCCTGCGTACCAAGCTGCTATTCAGCACTGGCGACCTGAGCACCAGCATCCCGTTGGCGATTTTGATGTTCTTCCAGCTCTACTTCCTGACCGATGTGGCCGGGCTGCGCCCCGATTATGCCGGTTGGGCTATCGGCGCCAGCCGCCTGTGGGACGCGGTCAACGACCCACTCTTCGGCCTGCTCTCCGACCGTATCCGCACTCGCTGGGGACGCCGCCGCGTACTGCTACTGTTCGGGGCAGTCCCGCTAGGCGTCTTTTTCATGCTGATGTGGATTGTCCCCGAGCTTAACCAGCTCTGGCTGGCCGTTTATTACGCCATGACCTTCATCCTGTTCGACACGGCCTTTACTATCGTGCACGTTGGCTACAACTCCTTGACCCCCGAAATGACCTCCGACTATGACGAGCGCAGCTCGCTGAACGGTTATCGCATGGTCTTTTCGATCTCAGGCACGCTGGGCGCGATCATCTTCGCCACTGTGTTGGGCTGGAGCATTACCGATGCTCGTACGCTATATCTCATTCTCGGTATAGGTCTAGGGATCATCTCCATCATCCCACCGCTGGTGGTCTTCTCTATCACCCGTGAACGCCCATCCGACGAACTCCCCGATCCGCTACCGTTCGATGAGGCCCTCAAGCAAACCTTCAGCAATCAGCCTTTCCGCATGGTCATGGGTTTGTACTTGCTCAGTTGGACGACCGCCAGTATCCTGGCCGCCGTTTTGATCTATTTTGCCAACTACTACCTGCGCATCCCAGATCAGGCCAACTACTTCGTGCTCGTGGCACAAGGCTCGGCCATCCTGTTCATTCCGACCATTGTCAAAATCTCTCAGCGTCTCGATAAGCGCCGCGCCTTCATACTCGGCTCGCTCACCTGGGTGGTTGTCCTGTTGGGCATCTCCGCCATAAGTTCTGACCAGGTCGAGCTGGCCTACCTGTTAGCTGCCCTGGCCGGTTTTGGTATTGCCACCGCCTATGTAGTGCCCTGGTCGATGGTGCCTGATGTGGTGGAATACGATGAAGTCCGCAGTGGGCAGCGCCGCGAGGGATCGTACTACGCCTTTGCATCTTTTTTCCAGAAATTGGCGACTGGCCTGGCGTTATGGGGGATGGGACAGGCCCTAGCATTAACGGGATACATAACCCCGCTTCCTTCTGAACCTTTACCTGTTCAGCCCCAAGCGGCCGTTAACGCCATTCGAGTTTTTACCGGCCCTATCCCAGCCGTGCTCCTGTTCCTGGCCGTGCTCTTCGCCTGGAAATATCCCATCACGCGCGAGAACCATCAAGCCACTCTGCAAGAGTTGGCTGAACGCGACGATTAAGTGCGTCGCACCCCAACCCCAAAAGAGAAACCTATGGACAAATTCGACTTCGAAACCCTGGCTATTCACGCCGGCGAAAACGCCGACCCGAGCACAGGCGCGCTGCGTATGCCCCTGCACATGGCGACCACCTTCAAGCTGCCCAAGTTCGGCATCAAGTTGTTTGACGCCTTGATGATGGACTCGGCCAAACCTCCCTTCGCCTACACTCGCTGGGGTAACCCCACCTTACGCACCCTCGAAGAACGCCTATCCGTTCTTGAAGGCGCCGAAGCCGCAGTTGTGACCGCCAGTGGAATGGCAGCGGTCTCGGCATTAGTGCTGACCTTCCTGAGCAGCGGTGATCACATGATCGCTAGCGAAGTCTGCTACCCGGGTTCGGTTGAATTATTTGGCATCCATTTGCCGCGCTTCGGGATCGAAGTCAGCCTGGTGGATACCAGCGACCTGGAGCAGGTCCGCGCCGCGCTACGCCCAAACACAAAGATGATCTATGCCGAAACACCTGCCAATCCCATCCTGCGCATCGCGGACATCGCCGCGCTGTCCGAAATCGCTCACGAGGCAGGCACACTGTTAGCCGTTGATTCGACCTGGGCCAGTCCGGTCTTGCAAAAGCCCATCTCTCTGGGCGCGGACTTCGTCGTCCACAGCCTGACGAAATACCTGAACGGCCACGGCGACGCTTTAGGGGGAGCAGTTCTCGGGTTCCGAGAGAACGTGAAGCGCATTCGCAAGGAGATGCTGGTGCACCTGGGTGGCGCGCTCAGTCCCTTCAACGCCTGGCTCATTGCGCGCGGACTGATCACCCTGCCAATGCGCATGGCACAACATTGCCAGAACGCGCTGCAAATCGCCCAATTTTTGGAGAGTCATCCAAAGGTCGAGCGTGTCTTTTATCCTGGACTGGAAAGTCATCCACATCACGAACTGGCATCAAAACAGATGTCCGCTTTTGGGGGCATGCTGACATTCCAACTCAAAGGGGGCTTGGGCGCGGCCATTACGCTGGCCGAGAAAATCCGTCTGTTTTCATACGCCACCTCGCTGGGACACGCCCACAGCCTGCTGTTCTATTACCCAACTGACATGTACATCGATGCTATGCCCTTTTACACGGAGGAACAAAAACGCCACATCCGTGAGTGGACCGGCGAGGGCATTATCCGTGCTAGTATTGGGTTGGAAAGCAAAGACAATCTTATTCAAGATTTAGATCAGGCTTTGCGAGCACGTACCATCAAGGGCCTGGTCGGCCCACTCGCTTATCAGATTATGAAAAAGATTTAGATCCATCTTCAAAACTAAGATGTCAAACTTCTTTATGTGTCAATTAGAATCAGTATTTAAGGAATAAATCTCGTTAACCAGGTAAAGGACCCGAACCACTTTTAACACACAATTGCTGATTTGTACTTGTGAGTGCACATTTTATACAATTTTCTCTTACAATTGATCAAAATATAACAAGAAACCACTCAACTGGTAATGTTGGTGGTTTCTAATTTATTAGTAGCGGGGGCAGGACTCGATACCCTTTCGGGCACTTACCCGCGACCTCCGGGTTATACCATGCCGTACCGGCAGGTACGGTGTGAGTTCCAGTCAAGTGGAAGCCATCTTTGAAGGAAAAACTTTGCTAACGAGCTAACCCGCGGTCTACAATTCGATTAAGTTTTTAGGTTTATATTAAAAAATTTTTTACCATATTGATTATGTTGTTCTGATCTAACTATCAATTCAGATCAATAGAAGGAGTATTTAGCCCCGTTGGGATACTATTAGAGAAACATCCTAAACTACTTTGGTTTCTAAAAAACCTATAACTGTCTAAGATTTTCCTTCTCCTGTCCTGGATGCAGGCAATTTCCAAACGGCCAAAGCTATTGAAACCACAAAAACCAATCCTGTCACCACAAAGGTTAACGGATATCTTCAACCCGTTGCCACCGCTGCTCCCAAAAACAGCGCCAAACCGCGTCCAGCAACTGTAACTGAATTGTCCATTCCAAAGGCCAGACCCTCATCTCCAGCTTTAATGTAGTTCGCTACAATTGCACTGATAATCGCTATCTCGCCTCCCAGCGCTACTCCAACTAACGCTTGTAAAACCAGAAACTGCCAGTCTATAGTCACATACCCTTCGGTGGCATATCCAACTGCTAGCACCATCATCGCAATCACCAAAATCCTACAGTATCCCGTTCTGTCACCAAGTTTGCCAAGGAATACGGTACTGATCATAGTGGCCGCAGAAGTTACCCCCATCACTAGCCCGGTAAACGCGTTTCTGTTGGCTGAATTGCTCAATAAATCTTGGATGAACAGTGGGATGAATGGTAT
>WOR8_10001433_pt1 | contig 26460 bp, 24 predicted proteins | sample DeeMarSeWOR38_10_FD_19890 | JGI IMG/M metagenome (IMG submission 19890) | reverse complement strand
TTTAAGAAATGTCATTTGAAATCGGAAATCATGCCTAAATTTAAAAACCAAGAAGTAACCGCTAATTTAGTGTTAACGGTTTTCCCGCGGCGGTGATGACTACATCAACCTAAACCATATTGGAATCAGGGTGAATGGTTGTGCTTGGCATCGCAGCTAGTAGAAGGATTGTCAATTAATGCTTTCGAAGAATCACAGAGCAAGAGTTGGGATGATAATTTGCTAGTTCTGTTGAAGGTAATGTCTAAGTCTTTTAAATTTGTTTGGCTAATTTCCAGAAGTTTTAAGTCACTTATAGTTATAACAGACCTATGTTCTTCATCACCTGCAATAATTTTTCTCGACTGCTTTCCTTTAAGCTATGAAGAGGTGTGCGAGTCTGACCGCCCTTGAACCCCAAAATGTTTAATCCTTCTTTAAGAGCTGCAGGGTAGTCTTCAACATAGATAGCTTCACTAAGTTCTATAATTTTCAAATGAATGTCTTTGGCTACCTCTATATTGCCTGCTTTAGTTTCCTCATATAACTGCAACATCATCTTAGGGGCTATATTCGATAAAGCAAAGAATCCTCCATGTCCACCCATTAGAAAATGATAAAACGCTAGTGTTTCTTCTCCCATTAAATAAGATACTCTATTATTAATCATGGATAATCTCATCACGTTTCTTGACATCGAGGGATCAACTTCTTTTATACCCACAAAGTTTTTTATTTTTAAGAGACGTTCTATCATGTCAGGCATTAAGTTAAATGGCGTTCTAAAAGGATGATTAAAGATAATCATCGGTATTCCCACTTTTCCAATCCTTCTGAAATATTCAAAAAGCCCAGAGTCAGAAGGACTAATATAATAGGGGGGGGTGATCAAAATAGCATCAGCCCCTGCATTCTTTGCATATTTAGCGATCTCGATATTAAATTGCATTGTTGGAGAAAGAGCTCCAACAACAATACTTGTTCTACCTTTAACCTCATCCACACTTATATTTATAAGCTTCTTTAGATCATCAAAAGTTAAATTGATGAATTCCCCAGTATTCGGTGCTACGCCTATACCATGAATACCTTGTTCGATTTGGTGAGAAATCAACTGCCGGAAACCATCTTCAATAATATTTTCCTCCTTATCGAAAGGAGTTACCAGTGAACAAATGATACCTTCAGGCTTATACATTAATTAGCACCTCTTAGTATTATCGACGCCCTTTTCACCAAAGTAAAAAAGAAACTTATTCTATTTAAGGCCATATAAATGGTTCGCAAAGTTTGGGAATATTCCCTTGCTAAGTCGTACCTCTCGAAAAAATTGACTTCTTTCCCCTCACAAAAGAAGAGAGTGCTCTCTTGCTGAATATCTGAAAAATCATTTTAATATGTTATAGTTTTTGCTTTAGCGCAGAAGGATTTGTAGACTATTTTACATCTAAACCCTACAAAGCCTATAATTTTAAAAGAGAAATCTGGGCTTAAACCATAGGCAATACATTCTCCATAATGTTCAGGGCTGCTGATATTTCTTCTTCGGTAATGACTAAAGGTGGGCATAGGCGAATCGTATTCATACCCAAACCTCCTATTGAAACCCCGCCGCCCAACAGCAGCCCCCTATCTTCACACTCGACGACCAGTTTTGCTGTACGCTCGACTGCGGGTTTTTTGCTTTCTTTAGATTCAACTATCTCTATACCCAAAAAAAGTCCCTTACCTCTCACGTCGCCAATAACATCGAATCTTTCTTGCAACTCCTCGAGTCCGTTTCTTAAAAGTGCGCCCATCTTGGTAGCTCTGCTTAAGAGGTTTTCCCGCTCAATAACCTCCAGATTGGCTAAAGCTACTGCACATTGAAAGGGGTCGCCCATATGTGTTGCACCTTGATCGTAGCCTTTTGCCACCGCACCGTCTGCAATTTTTTCTGTCGTTATTATGGCAGCTGCAGGAACCCCTTGGCCGAGCGCTTTCGAGGTCGTCAAAATATCTGGAGAAATGCCGAAATGCTCAAAGGCAAACCACTTTCCTGTTCTGCCTAAACCTGTCAGCGACTCATCAATAATAAGCAGCATCTCTCTTTCATCACATATTTGACGCATATGCCTAACCCATTCGACAGGAGGCACGATAATACCCCCTACTCCTTGCATAATTTCGACAAGTAGCGCTGCTGGCTTACCGGAAGTTGTCTTGTCAATGACCTCCTCTGCATAACCGAGGCAGGAGAGCTTGCAAGGCGGGGTCTCGTTGAAGGACGAGCCCCCCTGCTATTAGAGGTGTAGGACTGGCTTCCCGCCGTTCTGCCGTGGTACCCCCCCAAAAGGGCAACTACTTCAAAGCGCCCGGTGTACTTCTTTGCCAGCCTCAGTGAAGCCTCAACAGACTCCGAGCCGGTGGACAGAAAATATGACTTCTCAAGTGGATCAGGGACAATTTCGGCGAGCTTCTTGGCTAAAAGGATGCGGGGGACATTTAGAACCCTCACGCTATTTTGCATAAGCATCTCTATCTGTTCTTTTATTCGATTAAGAACTGCGGGATGACTGTGGCCGCTTACCATTGCCATTTGGCCTGATTCGAAGTCGAGGTACTTCTTGCCCTCCACGTCCCAGACCTCAACACCTTTACCCTTTTCCAGCACGATAGGTCGCGTAGCTCTAACTTGAACCCGATATCTGCTGTCCAATTCAACCCAATAATCGTTGCTCTTGGTTCTCTCTTTTTTTGTTGCTACCTCTAATGACATGCCAGATTTCCTTTCAAGTAAAAAATCTCTTTGATTTATTATTATTGACTAAAAGAGTTTAAAACAAAACATTTTTGTCAAATTTATCTTAGAAACTCCCCTTTGTCAAGAATGTTAAAAGACCGAAAATCGCGAGTGGGTCGAGTTATAATGTCTTGTTTTTGGATTGTTTCCTAAATAGCTGGTCGAATATTCTGGCTTTCAAGTTATCCTCCTAAGTATATGAATAAACGATGGTACCTCGTCTGAAAATTTTTTTATACGACTTCGTAGAAAGAACACTGTTTTTGAAATTGATACGGTCGTGTTATTCTAATAGCGGAGCCAGCTAATATAACGGATGATGGAAACAAATGCAAAACTCGGTGAGTCTGTTGTAAGTAAATCTTATTGATTCTTGCACATTCAAAAAGATCAATGCCTTTGTTTTTTAGGGCATGTCTCAGTGGTTTTGAGTGGAGTTTCATTCCGTCCTAATCGGCTGCAAGTTCAACGAGTCGGCGAAATGGCAGGTGACATAGTGATCGCCGCCCAAGTCTCGATAGGCCGGGACCTCGACAGTGCAGATCGCTTGAGCGTAACTACAACGAGGATGGAAGTAACAACCAGAGGGTGTGTGCACCGGGCTGGGGACGTCCCCCTTAAGAATGATTCGCTTCACTTTGTAATAAGGATCCGGAACCGGAACCGCCGACATCAATGCCTCTGTGTAAGGGTGCTTCGGATTTGAGAACAGTTCTTCGGTGTCGACCAACTCTACGATCTTCCCAAGATACATCACCGCCACCCGGCTACTAATGTATTTGACCACAGAAAGGTCATGTGCAATGAACAGGTACGTCAATCCGAACTGTTCTTGCAGGTCCTCAAGAAGGTTCAATACCTGCGCTTGAATGGAAACGTCGAGAGCAGAGATTGGTTCGTCGGCGACGATCAACTTTGGCTCGAGGGCGAGGGCGCGGGCGATCCCGATCCGCTGTCGCTGTCCACCAGAGAACTCATGAGGGTAGCGTTTCATTTGATCCGATTTTAGACCAACCGCGTCCAATAATTCGCGGACGCGGTCCTCCAGCTCGCGCCCTTTGGCCACCCCGTATATAAGCATTGGCTCTCCAACGATTGCTCCAACAGTCATTCGTGGGTTCAGAGAGGAATAGGGATCCTGAAAGATGATCTGCATTTCACGACGGAGGGCTTTGAGCAGCCTGGGTGACGCCGTGGCTATATCCATCTCCTTGTACTCCTCACCCGGATCAGAGAGGTTCTTGCTGCGGAAGAGGATCTTTCCTGCGGTCGGTTCGATCAGACGAAGGATTGTCCGGCCGGTAGTGGTTTTACCACAGCCGCTCTCACCCACCAAACCGAGGGTTTCTCCCTCCTTGATGTACATATCGACATCATCGACTGCCTTGACATGTGCCACCACCTGCCTCAGGATCCCCTTGTGCAAGGGGAAGTACTTTTTTAGGTTCTTCACTTTAATCAGGATTTTGTCATAAGACATGTTCTCATCCTGTTTTGTTATTCGTCAACAACCAACAGGCGGCCGTGTGACCCGGGGCAACTTCTCTGAGCGGTGGGATCTGCGTTTTACAGATCTCCATCGCGTGCAGGCACCGAGGCTCGAACCCACATCCTTGCGGTACCTCAAACAGGTCGGGAACAATTCCCTTGATTGGAACAAGGCGCTCTTTGCTAGTCGCGGTTAGCGATGGGATTGATTTCATCAACCCCTTGGTATACGGATGCTTGGGATTGTGGAAAATGTCCCCCACGTTTGCGCCTTCTACGATCTTCCCCAGATACATAACGAGGACATCGTCAGCCATACCAGCGATGATCCCAAGATCATGTGTAATGAATAAGATGGCCGTCTTAAACTCAGTGCGTAGATCGTTCATCAGATCCAACACCTGCGCCTGAATTGTCACGTCGAGGGCAGTCGTAGGTTCATCAGCAATAAGAAGGGAAGGATTACAAGAGAGGGCCATTGCGATCATGGCGCGCTGGCGCATCCCACCAGAAAGCTGGTGCGGGTACTCGGTAAAACGTTGCTTGGGGGACGGGATTCCCACAGCACGAAGCATCTCTATAGCCTTCATCCGCGCCTCCTTCTTGCGAAGACTTTGGTGAAGGACGATTGCTTCCATGATTTGTTTTCCTATCGTAAACACTGGGTTTAAGGAGGTCATGGGCTCCTGGAAGATCATTGCGATCTCATTTCCACGGATCGAGCGCATCTCGGCGCCTTTAGGGTCGAGCTTCGTCAAATCGATGACGTCTCCGTCTCGATTATAGAGGATTTCACCAGATTCTATTTTACCGGGAGGACTCTGGATAAGTCCCATAATCGATAAAGCCGTCACCGATTTCCCGCACCCACTCTCACCAACAACCCCGAGCGCCTTCTCCTGCTCAATAATCAGGTCAACCCCATCAACGGCTCTCAGCACACCGTCTTCGGTGGAGAAATACGTTTTGAGGCCTTTTACCTCGATTAACGGCAACGCTATCTCCTTTTCTTCAGGTTAACCTTACAGATAGATACTTTGAATGAATTAGCTATCAAGTTTAGATGATTTGGCCTTGATCATTAATTAATTTGTCATAAAAGGAGAATGTGCACAAGTTTTTTCGTCATTGATTTTCTTAACATGCCCACAATTTTTGTCAAGTGATTTTGGTACGCTTCATTAGCAAGAACTTTCTTCACTTTTAGGAATTTCACCTAGTCTTCCAATCGAAGCCTTCGTTCTCGGTAACCAAATTTCTCCATCACTGTAATGCCTACAAGGGAGTATAATGCCCATCAAGAATCAGCAGAGGACTTCGAGAGTAGGCTCGTGGGTATGTACTTCAAGTTTCAGGTTTTTCTTGTTGACAGAATTTTGCTAATTAGATAGGTTCATCTTGAAACTATAATCCAAAAAAAAAGTTAGTTTGTATAATGCCCCGACATCTTAAAATTATTTGATTTTCCTCCAAGTGACCGATTTTATAATTACTCATTGTAAAAATTTAGAATTATATGTGAAGTCTTTTTATTTGGTTATAGGACCGATTTATTTTTACACATTATTTGTATGATCCTTTCCATCCTTATTACTCTGAGCTTAAGCTATACGCTTGTTACAGAATACATTATCTATATAATTAAAAACGACTAAATATAAATCATCAAGGATTTAATGAACTGAAATACTGAGAAGGTGGGGAAGGCGATACGGAATTTCCCCAAGAAATCACGCGTACTTTAACTTAATATGATCAGAGAAATGAGGGACAGAGAAAGGAGGTGAGATATTAGAGATACGGATTTAAAGCTGGGTTTAGCCCAAGTATGTTAAATTATTTCTTATTGGCTTAGAAAGGAGGCACAACGATGAAAAAGATTAAAGAAATGCTTCTAACGATTTTTGGGATTGGATTTCTCTTTTTCCTTTCAGGAACATTAGCCTTCGGAGCAGGGGATAAAGTTCTTCGACTTGCAATGGATGCAGCAGACATTGCAGATATAAATCCACATTTTGCTCATACTGGTCAGGACAGAGCAATCGTACATTTGATATTCACTGGTCTTGTCCGTTACAGGCCTGGTGACATTGGTGAGTTTGAGCCGGACGTGGCCGAGAGTTGGGAGGTTTCGGAGGATGGGCTAACTTGGACTTTCCATCTCCGCAAGGGTGTGATGGTGCATCCATGGAAAAATAACCCCGGTTATGAGTTAACCTCAGAGGATGTGGTCTATTCGTTCCAAACTGCTGCTGATAAAGCCAAGTCAGCGTGGGCAGGTGAGTATGCAGGAATGACGGTTAAAGCTCTCGATCCTTACACGGTACAATTTAAGTTAGAGAAACCCATGTCAGAGCTATTGTTTCTTCCCAAAGTGGCTGATTATGCAGGTGGCCTCATCATACCAAAGAAACCGGCGGAGGAATTGGGAGAAGACTTCAGAACACATCCTGTAGGAACTGGCCCCTTTATCTTCAAGGAATATCTTCCGAAGGAGAAGGTAGTCACCGTGCGGAATGATAAATTCTACCGAGGCATGCCGAAGCTGGCAGGAGTAGAGGTTTTCTTGATGGCAGACTTGAGCAGTCGAAAGTTTGGGCTGCAAAGCAAGGAACTCGACGTGATCGAAGGCCCACCCTCGCAACCCTGGGTGGAGGAAATGCGAGCACTGCCAGGGGTTGAAGTGGATGTCTTTGGCCCTGGCGAGGCGGGAGTACTCCATTTTAATTTGAAAAAGAAGCCTTTTGACGACATAAAGGTGCGACGCGCCATAGGTTACGCCCTCTCGCGTGATGAGGTAGTGACCGCCATTGGTAAAGCCATCGCTAATCCAGTATTTTCTGAGATCCCGCAACCTCAACCAGGATTCATAACGTACGATGAAGCAAAACTACGTGGCCGACAAGACAAGAAAGACTACCTTTATGAATTCAATCGCGAGAAGGCAAGGAAACTTTTGACAGAGGCTGGCTTTTCAAAGGGATTTAAGACGGAAATCTACTTGACGGAAAGAGGTGAGTATCAGGTGCCAATGCAGAACGTTGTAGCGCAGCTCAGAGAGAGCGGAATTAATGTCAAACTGACCGTGGTTGACCATTCCACCTATCACCACAATATCCGAGCAGATATGAATCCAATCGTACTCTATAACTGCTGGAGACCAACTGCCGATGTGCGTCTTACATACTTTGCCCATTCGGATTCAATTGTGGTGACTGGCAAGAGGCCTAACACCAACTTCTCACATGTTGGGAAAGAAGACGCAGACGGTGACGGAAAGGTCGACAGTGTGGACTACCTTATAGATGCGGCACGTGACCTGCTGAATACTAACGGACAAAAGGCTCTTTGGAAGGAAGCACAGTTCAACCTCCTTGACTGGTGCGTGGCTTATCCTCTTTTTATCAAGAAATTCACCTTTGCTAGACAGAATTATGTGGACTGGGGTTACGATTTGCAGTCGACTCTAGTTCTCTCTCCGCAGATCAACGAGCTGACTGTGATCACCAAATAGGAGCAGTCTAAAACAGAAGAGGCACGCGCTTTCAGCTAAACCCGTGCCTCTTTAATTCTCAGAAGCCTAAGGAATGATTGATGATTGGCTACACAATTAGGCGAGTATTGATCGCATTACCAACCCTTCTAGTCGTGCTCACAATTACATTTGTGCTTGTCCGGATTGCACCGGGGGATCCAGCAGAGGTAAGACTCGGTGACTACGCTTCCAAAGAGGCAGTGGAGGCTCTACGTAAAGAAATGGGTCTCGATAAGTCGATGTGGGTTCAATATCTTAAGACCCTGAAGGGTTTGCTTAAGGGGGATTTTGGCAGATCTATGATTAATGGGAGACCGATCTCTGCGGACCTAAAACGCAGTCTCCCATACACGTTGGAGCTCACGCTTTTGGGGATTATCTTTGGCGCAATATTTGGCATACCCACGGGAGTCTACACCGCTTTGAGGCGTAATACCTTCGCCGATTACATAGGGAGAACTTTGTCGCTTGCAGGCCTTTCTTTTCCCACCTTCTACTTGGGGATATTGTTGATGCTTGCGTTTGCAATCAAAATACCTCTGTTTCCAGTCGTAGGTGGCGGAGACATCCATAATTTTGCAGATAATCTTCACCACCTCGTTCTCCCTGGACTTACTTTAGGATTGATTATGACCGCCTATGTTACACGAATGGCACGATCGTCGGTATTAAACCTTCTAAATGAAGACTATGTGAGGACAGCTAGGGCAAAGGGCCTCGCAGAGCGAAAGGTGATTTACATACACTTGTTAAGAAACGCACTGCTCCCGATTATCGCCCTTATCGGAATCTATTCGATTGTGCTTATCGGGGGTTCTGTCATGGTGGAAATCGTCTTTTCCCGTCCTGGTTTAGGGAAGATGATGATTGGGGCATTGAAACAACGGGACTACACAACTCTGCAAGCTGTGATGATAACTTTCGCTGGCTTTGTAGTTCTTATAAATCTTATAACCGACTTGGCATATGGGCTTATCGACCCAAGGGTAAAATATAAGTGAATTCTTAAAAAGATTTAAACGAGTTCGATGAAACAAAACAGTAAGCATCGGAAAGCGTTAAAAGCTTTTCTGAGGAATAGAACATCTTTAATTGGCGCAATTATTTCGGTTATAATGCTTTCCATAGCCATTTTAGCCCCTTGGATTTCTCCGTATGACCCGCTTAAGCAAAATGTTTACTATCGGCTTACTCCGCCAGAAAGAAGTCACCTTCTCGGAACAGACGAATATGGGAGAGATGTTCTTTCACGGGTTTTTACTGGAGCGCGGATCTCGTTTTTTGTTGGCATCGCTTCTATATTTATAGGAATGATCATCGGCACGGGAGTGGGCATTGTTGCGGGTTATCTGGGGGGTAAGTTGGAAACAATAATCATGCGTATCCTGGATATACTACTGTCTTTTCCAGACGAAGTATTTGGAGTTATGGTTATGATAGTATTAGGCCCTGGAGTGCAAAACGTAATCATCGCGATAACGGTCTTGATGATTCCTAGGTTTGCCCGGTTGGGCCATGCTCCTACTCTTGCGATAAGAGAGGCAGACTATGTCGCTGCAGCAAAATCAATTGGGGCAAGCGATTTGCGCATCGTCATTCGCCATATCTTGCCCAACATTTTTGGGGAGACCCTTGTAATGAGTACCCTTTGGCTTGGCACAGCTATTAGGCTCGAGGCCAGCTTGAGCTTTTTGGGTGTAGGAGTACCGCCTCCGACACCGACCTTGGGCAACATGGTACGGGTAGGTGTAGACTTCTTGGCAATCGCGCCTTGGGTGTCTGTTTTCGCTGGGCTTGCGATCCTGATTTCAGTCTTCGCTTTCAACCTACTGGGTGATGGGCTAAGAGACATCACCGATCCAAAGATTTACGCGCGCTAAGCAGAATAAGTATCTTTTCTTCTTTATGTTTACTGAGTCATCATGATTTTAAGAGGTCGATGGAGGAACAATACGGATGTTTCGCATATGATTATAGGAAGGGAGGAGAATATTACGAAACCAATAATCTTAATACCTGAAGCAGGGCACGGAAATTCATACGATTTCTTTAAAGGCCTAAGTGAAATTGCTGAGCTACACTTCGTAAAAGAAAGGTGGACAGAGGAAGAGTGGGTAGAGGGAATCGAGCGTTACAATGCAGTGATGATAACATCGCAGCACCCCATAAATTCCAGAATAATTGACGCTGCAACAAATCTAAGAATTATAGCTAAGCGCGGGGCCAAACCAGAAAATGTCGATATAGAGGCTGCTACAAAAAAGGGTATAATAGTAACTTGGACTCCAGGGGTTAACTCCATAGCCGTTGCCGAACATTCAATTATGCTTATGCTGTGCCTTTCCAAACAGACGATTCCCCAAATGAACAAATTGAAAAACGGTGCGTGGCGATTGCCTAGCCCTGGAATACGTGAATTAGATGGTCAGACAATAGGTATTGTTGGCTTGGGGGCTATAGGTAAGGAGGTAGCGAGACTTGCCCGTGGGCTTAGAATGCTCATTTTGGCTTATGATCCGTATGTTGACCAGAATCAGGCAGAGGTCATTGGTGCCAAATTAGTTGGGCTCGATGAGCTTTTGCGAGAATCCGACTATGTGACACTTCACGCAATGTTAACAGAAGAGACTGGTCAACTAATAAATGAAAAAAGGCTTAAGTTGATGAAAAAGGAAGCGTATCTGATTAACACAGCGCGTGGCGGGTTGGTTGACGAGTCTGCGCTTATAAAAGCCCTGAAAAGCGGAATTATCGCTGGTGCTGGACTAGATGTGTTCAAAAATGAGCCTCCGCAGCAGAGAAACCCACTTTTAACGCTTCCGAATGTAGTAGTGACGCCACATATGGCAGGGTGGTCGGAAGAAGCACTCTTCCGAGAATTAAAAGAGGCCGCTATAGAGATAAAACTGGTTCTTGAAGGGAAGATCCCTAGGTATCCTCTTAATCCGGAAGTATTGTACAATGATTGATAGGAAATGGTTGGAACAGAGGGATAACTTTTTGAGGGAGCCGTTAATCTTTCCGACAATCCTATAGTAAGCTGGAACCTCCCCTTATATTAGCCTCAAAGGTGACTGTTCTTTTACTTTTTACTGTGTCCTATAATTTTAATTCTGTCAATCGGGATGGTCCATTCTAAAAAAGATGCTTTTCTTCAATGAAATTATATCCTCTCTGAGAATGCGAGATATCCAGGTGGGTGAGTGCAAAATCTGCGAGGTGGCGAGTGTCATCCCTTGGTTCAACAAACACCTCCTAAAACAAAGACTGATCAATTTTCAACTGATTTCTCTGGTGCAAGACAATGATCTCAGAGTTAGTTGATTTGAGCTGTGAGAGCCATTGGTACCGGCTTCATAATAGGACTGGGCGAGGTGGCCGCAATGGCTCCGGCTAAAACCGGTGCGACTGTGGTGATATGCATCCTCAATACTGCTGATTTGAAGCGGATTCATAGTGCCATGAAGACTTTAAGATGCAATTCTCATGGATTTGTTCTGTGGGTTACCTCCAAAGAAAAGATCCATGAAGGGGCACAATAGATTTTGGAGCATTTTAGTAAGGTGAACATTTTGGTTGAAAAAACCGCTATTAAAGACCGTGCTTCTTTACAAGAAGACTGGGATTTAATCATCAATACCAATTTCAGGGGTTATTCTCTGGTTGCCCAGCTGGTAGTGCCGCAAATGCTTGAATGGGGCAGTTGCAAAGTCGTCAACATGTGTTCAATCTTAATAATAGATACTTTGCCCAATCAAGTGTCTTATGCCTTTTAAAAAGGAGGTGTGTAATAAATAACGAAAAGTATGGCTTTGGATTGGACCAAACAGGATTTCCGAGTCAACGCCATAGTGCCCACCTAATTCGAGACCGATCTGGTGGCTGTGCTTCGCGTTGATTAGGAGCGGTCCAATTTTGCTAACGCGAGGGCATCCCAATGGGCTGATGAAGCTATCCTCGTGAATTGGAATGAATTGTAATTTTTTTCGCAGCAAATGCCTCGGACTTCATTACCGGATGAACTATCTATTTTGAAGGTGGTTGGACCCTCTTGTCATTAACCGGCTTTCTTAAGCTGGTTAGAAGCTAAAGCCAAAATGGATTTTGTGAACACATTTCCGCGGCTTAAATTTTGTGTTTGTGATAGAGTCCAAATGCTTTTCGATTGAAAACATTTCTAATTATTAATCTTCAAATCTGAAGAATTTTTGAATCATGAATAAATTCGGCAGAGAAAAACAATTTGTGGAAAATGCATCGAAAGAAGGCCAAAAGGGGACTATAAAGCAAGTCTTTGGTGGGCTTGACCGGACCGAAAAATTGAGAGACCGATATAGAGCAGCTGTGCCATCCCTCTGCATAGAGCGGGCTATAACATTCACCAGGTCATACCAACTGACAGAAGGCGAACCGATTAGCTTACGAAAGGCCAAGGCCTTCAGAGAGGTATGCCATAGTATCCCAATAATCATATTCGATGGTGAGTTAATAGTGGGTACCCCCGGCGGTCTGCGCCGCCCCGCCTCCATCTGTCCTGAAATGTCTTGGAAGTGGATTGAAGCAGAGTTGGACACACTCGAGACAAGAAAACAAGATCCTTACAGAATAACCGCAGAGCAGAAGGAGATATTAAAGAACTCTATTTTCCCCTATTGGAAAGGGAAATCGTTGGAAGAGAACTATCTGGCCCGCCTGCCGGAAGATACCGCTATGTTGGTTGTGGAGACCGGCATTTTGGACAATGATGTAAAGTGGAGAAACGGAGTAGGAGAGATTACTCCCGACTACCCCGATGTGGTTTTCAAGAAAGGATTTCGGGGGATAAAGCGGGATTCGGAGAGATCTCTTGGGGGTTTAGAACCCATTACCCCTGAGAACTTGGAGAAGATTATCTTCTATAAGTCTGTTTCTGAGATATGCGAGGGCATTATCCATTTAGGTCAGCGCTATGCTGAGAAAGCCGCCCAAATGGCTAAACTGGAGACCAATAAGACAAGGAAGCGAGAATTATTAAAGATCAGTGAGATCTGTGACCGGGTGCCTGGCAATCCTCCAAGAAGTTTCTGGGAGGCCCTGCAGATGGTCTGGTTCGTGCAAATAGGTTGCATCCTTTCGGAGAATGCCTTAGCTATTAATCTAGGTCGATTCGATCAGTATACCTTTCCCTTCTATGAGGCAGACCTCATGAATGGTCAGATAACCCCAGAGCAGGCACAGGAGCTAATCGAGTGCCTTTGGATAAAGCTTTCTGAATGGATCTTTGCTATATCTGAAAACGCAACTTACTACCGTGCTGGATACATGGCATTCCAAAACCTAACTATCGGGGGAATAAGGAGGGACGGCAGCGACGCCACAAATGATTTATCATATATGTGTCTGCACGCCACTGCTAATGCCAGAACACACCAACCAGGACTAAGCGTTAGGATTCACCCCAATTGCCCTGTGGAGTTCCTATTGGAAGTGTGCAGGCTGGTGAAAATCGGTATGGGCTTTCCGGCTATTCACAATGATCGGCTTGGCATGGCTATGTTGGTCAATGCTGGCTTGCCTCCCGAGGACGCCCGCGACTGGAGCAATTGTGGGTGCGTCGTGCCACATTATAGGAAAGTTGGGGAATGGACTGCTGCGGGGCACTTGAATCTGGCAGCGGCAATAGAATATGCCACAAATGATGGCAGGAGTCGTATTACTGGACGTCAAATGGGAATCCATACCGGAAATCCTGCAAGATTTAGAGATTTTGATGAGTTTAAAGAGGCCTATTATCGGCAACTGGAATATCTGATCAAACATGCGGTAATAGCTACCGTCATTTGTCAACAAGTGCATTCGGAATTGATGCCAAGACCTTTCGCTTCTTCATTGATAGATGGATGTTTGGAGAAGGGTAAAGACCTGACTAGAGGTGGGGCTCGCTTTGCCATTGGCTCTGTGTGGACCGGAACAGGGGTGGCTAATGTGGCTAACTCTCTGGCGGCGATAAAGAAGATAGTCTTTGAAGAAAGAAGAGTGTCTATGGCGGAATTGTGCCGCGCGTTGGACAAGAATTGGGAAAAGTACGAAAGACTTAGGCAAAGGCTGCTTAAATGTGCCAAATATGGTAATGATGATGACTATGTGGATATCTTTGCAGTTGAGCTTACTGATTTTGTGCATCGGGAGCTGCGTAAGTATCGTGACTGGTGGGGGCTACCTTTCAATTCCGCCTTTATGGGGGTATCGAACTTCATACCAATGGGTGCTGTGCTCGGAGCCACGCCCGATGGCAGAATTGCCGGGAGCCCACTGACTGAAGGATGTTCACCACATAGCGGAACAGACGTAACTAGCCCCACTGCCGCTATGAACTCGGTAGCCAAAATCAATCATGAGAGACACTCTGGTGGGACCTTGTTGAATATAAAGTTTTCTCCGCAGGTTTTGGAGACAGAGAAAGGCCTTAGAGATTTGGCTGCATTGATTAGATCTTATTTTGAATTAGGCGGTTTCCATGTCCAGTTCAATGTTATTTCTACAGAGATGCTCCGAGATGCCCAAAAGTACCCTGAGCGATACCAGGATTTGCTGGTAAGGGTAGCAGGATTTAGCACCAGATTTGTGGAACTTTCCAAAAAAGTTCAGGATTCCATCATAAAACGTACCACTTATGACACAGTATGATCTTCAAGATTGGTTACTTCCAAGCAAATGATAGGTGTCGTGTTCGAAATTCAGCGCTGTTCTGTGAACGATGAACCTGGTATTAGGACCATCGTTTTTCTGAAGCTGTGTACCTTGAATTTTGTCTGGTGCTCTAACCCTGAGGCCTAAGGAAGGGAAAGTCGAATAGCTATCTTTCCTGATGATTGCATGGGTTACGTCTATCGCGTAGAGATCTGTGCTCAGGAAATGGCATTGCCTGACGCCAAGGGCGGCTTCAGAGAAAAGGATATTCGTTTAGGCTCTGGTCGGTATACTGAGATATGTGTTGAGGGTGTAAGGGAGCTTATCAGCAAGCACATCAAAATAGACCAAGTCTTGAAGGTTGTTTAAAAGGACAGAATGCCAAAATTCACCGCCTGATTTTTAAGTGATTCCATTTTACATTCCGACGAGGGTTTTAAAAAAAGGCCCAGAGACTGACCATTTTCTTTTGATATATCAAAAATTTACTGACAAAGTCGATGCGGGGTACACCTATCCTCACAAAATCACTAACCCAATATTTGGTATAAAATTCTTTCTCTAAGTTTTTAACCGCTATTCCATATCAGGTAATGGGCAACCCACAGTTTTTTTGAATGGTAGATGTCGGCTATCTTTACGCAATATGATTCTGTCAAAAACTATTTTGGATACGATGATGTAATCTGAAATTTCCTTGCCGATGTTTGATTACCTGAGAAAAACTCAAAATTCCTTCCTTTTTCCAGTTATTTAAGAAGACCAGATTATCAAAATTTTAAATAATTTTTGTTTAAAGTCGATTGGTATCGATTATTGTGAAAAGGCAATTTTAATTAATGCGGATACTTGAGACAATTTTTTGATTTGTGAATCTTAAACTTGAGTCGAAAATCTTTTATTTTTAGGTGGGTTTTTATCTGGCTGGGTCTGATAAGTGTCTTTTATGTCAACTTTGGCAGATGTTTAAAAAGCAAAGTATGGCGACTATCGGTTATTACATGCAAAATGAACGCCTAAGAAACAAGCACAACTTAACAGATTAAATGCATTTTGAATTTCAATTAGGATTAATTTATAAAGAGATTTTGATTTTTTAAAATAGGGTAAAATAGCCGTTGATTTACGGGCCAACTTAGAAAACAATATCCATTGATTCCAGATATAAATAATGAAGATGAGACTCGAACTTTAAAAGGTGACATATCTGTCGCTTGAAATATACGATTATATTATTACATGCACTTACCTAAAAGCGTTTTTCCTTTCAAAATCAAACTATGTTAATCCCATTTTCCACCTATATAGTTTTAAACCTGCTGAAGGTATTTTGCGGGGGTAAAAACCAGCGCGACGAAAAGGATCCGGCGCCATTTACCCAGGCAGAGCTGCAACTTTTTTTGGAGCAGTCTCAGCAAATGTGTTCCTGGACCGAGCAGCTTATCTTAAAGGCCATGGCTTATGCGGGGCTGCGGCTGGGAGAGGCGCTGGCGATGCGGCTAAAAAATCTTGATTTTGACAAAATGGCCTATCACGTCACCGAAAGTTACAAATTTAAGCGTTTTAAAAAACCCAAATTCGGCAAAACCCGCATCGTGGATCTGCCGGCCTATCTGGTTGAGGAATTGAAAGATTATGCGCGGTATCTTCAAAAAGAAAATTTAAAACAGGGAAGGGGAGGCAGCGTGGATCTGTTGTTTGTCGATCCCGGTGAAAATGGAATCTGGCCTTACAGCCAGCGCAAGGTGCAGGGGCTGGTGAAAAAGGTGTGCAAGGCCGCGGGACTTGCAATCCGCAACCCGCATGATCTCAGGCACACCTATGCCACCTTGCTGTTGATGGCCCATCAAAGCCCCGGTTATGTCCAAAAACAATTGGGTCATTCTTCGATTTCGATCACCATGGACATATACTGCCACTGGATACCTGGGGAGGGTCGAAGCGGGTTAGAGGAGGTCTTAGGCGCTAAAAAAGTTGTACCAAATCGTGTACGAAATTCGCATATTTTCGCATATATGAAAAAGCGACCTCAGTAACTAACTGAAATCGTTTTAAAAAATATATGGATGGTGCCGAAGGCCGGACTTGAACCGGCACGGGCGTCGCCCACTACCCCCTCAAGATAGCGTGTCTACCAAGTTCCACCACTTCGGCACATGAATTTCCGCCAGCGGACGGGATATACAATAGGTATTACTCTATTTAATTCGCCCCCTCACCCTTAACCTCTCCTTCAGGGAGAGGGAAATGCAAAAAATCCGCCGTAAGCAAAGTGTTACTGAAAAGATTGCAACAAATATCAATGTCAATCAATGCGTATTATTGCTGCGCCGGTGGTTGCGACTGCTGGGTTTCCTGTCCGGCGGGCGCGCTCTGTTGCGGAGCGGCGGGCTGCTCAATGGGCGCGGGAGTATCCGACATAATGGACTCAGCGGTCCGATGACTGGATATATACGCAAGCGCCAGAGAGGTGAGCATAAAAATTACCGCAGCTCCAGTGGTGGCTTTGCTCAAAAAGGTGGATGCACCCGTGCTGCCAAAAAGGGTTTGGCTGGCACCGCCTCCGAAAGCTGCCCCCATATCGGCGCCTTTGCCGGTTTGGAGCAAAACAATCATAATCAGCGCCACACAAACAATTATATGCAATACAATCAATAATAAAGACATAGTTAGTACAATTCGGAATTTGGAATGCGGAATAATTTGAATGCGGAATTCGGAAAGCGTAAATTTCACTAGAGTTATATCTAATTTTTAATTCCCGAGTTCCCTAATTCCTCAATTCCTCAATCCCTAAATTAATCTTTTTTTATTCAAAATGAACGATCTGGCTGAAAGAATCTGCAGCCAGGCTGGCGCCGCCCACAAGGGCGCCATCTATATCCGACCTGCCCATAAGCCCGGCAATGTTTTCGGGTTTTACACTTCCTCCGTACAATATGCGGATGGATTCCGAAAGCGTATTGCCATAAAGTTCTTTAACCAAAGAGCGGATATAATGATGGGCCTCCTGAGCCTGCTCTTCGGTGGCCGTTTTACCAGTTCCGATGGCCCAAACCGGCTCATAGGCGATCACCAACGAACCTAAATCATCTGCAAGATATTTATCTAACCCCATTTTTACCTGTTTGTCAAGCACTGAAAAGGTTTGACTGGCTTCGCGCTCTGCTTCGGTTTCACCCACACATACAACCGGTATCAGGTCAACACGAAGGGCGGCTTTAATTTTTTTGTTGACCGTCTCATCGGTTTCACCAAAATACTGGCGCCTTTCAGAATGGCCGATGATCACATATCGGCATCCGGCTGCCACCAGCATCTCGGCGGATATCTGTCCGGTATAGGCACCTTCTGTTTCCCAAAAAAGATCCTGAGCGCCCAGAGAAATGCGGCTGTCTTTAATCACAGCTGCAACGGGTTCAAGGGCTGTATATGGCGGCGCAATCATGATATCGACAGCGTCCGCATCGGCAACCCCTTTGACAAGCTGGGCGGCCGTTTCTGTCGCCTCGGATGAGGTCTTGTACATCTTCCAATTACCGGCGATCAGCGGTGTGCGATGGTGCATTTCTATCTCCTTTTTCAGAATTCAGAAAACAGATGTCAGAATTCAGAAGACAGATGGCAGAGGACAGCATTCGGAATTCGGAAGTGGGAATTGAGAACGAACGGATATTAATTATATTCCGAAATCCACTTTCCGCATTCCGAATTCGTCCCTCTGTCTTCTGTGGTCTGTTTTCTGTACCCTGTCTTCTGTTGTAACAATTACAATTCTGTCCCTACCATGGCCGCCAGATCCACCATGCGGTGCGAGTACCCGGATTCATTATCGTACCAGGCCATCACCTTAACCATGTTTTCAAGCACGTAGGTTGTCGGACCGTCGACAATCGAGGAGAATGAAGATCCATTATAATCAATGGATACCAAGGGTATCTCAGTGTAGCTCAGAATGCCGGCCAGGGAATTTTCGGATGCCTGTTTGAGTGCATCGTTGACTTCCGAGACCGTAACGCCTGATTTTTCAACCGTTACGACGAGATCCACCAGGGAGACATTCGGCGTTGGAACCCGAATGGCGAGCCCGTTGAGCTTGCCGTTAAGTTCCGGCAACACCAACGCCACTGCTTTTGCCGCTCCCGTTGTCGTCGGAACCATGGAAAGGGCCGCAGACCGTGCTCGGCGAAGATCTTTATGCGGGAAATCCAACAGGCGCTGGTCCCCGGTATAGGCGTGAATGGTTGTCATCAGGCCGCGGCTTAGGCCGAAATTTTCGAGCAACACCTTGGCCACCGGTGCCAGGCAATTGGTGGTACATGAAGCATTTGAAATGATATGATGTTGTCTGGGGTCATATTGGTTTGAATTGACGCCCATAACGATGGTAATATCCGGATCAGTTGCCGGTGCGGATATGATCACTTTGCGCGCGCCGGCGGCAAGATGTTTGGAGGCACCTTCCCGATCGCGAAAGATACCGGTGCATTCAGCCACGATATCGACCTTCAGATCCTTCCAGCCCAGTTCCTGGGGATCTTTGACGGATCGAATAGCGATTGATTTGCCATCGACATCAATACGGTCGTCTTTTGCAACAACCGTTGCGTTCAATTGTCCGTGCACAGAGTCATACTTCAAGAGGTGGGCCATTGTGTCCGGATTGGTGAGATCATTTATGGCCACCACTTCAACTTCCGGATGATTTAACGCTGCCCGGAACAGACACCGTCCGATTCGGCCGAAGCCGTTGATACCAAGTTTTACTGTCATAGCTCCTCCTTCAGATTTTTTAACAACACCAGGGCATCCTCACGTGTATCGGCATAATAGTTTGGCCTTCTGTCGATAATTCTGAATCCCTGTTTGCGATAAAAAGTGATGGCTGTTTCATTCGAGGGCCTGACCTCTAAAAAAGCTGATTCGGCTCCCATCTTTAAGGCCTGCGCGATGCATTGATTAAGCAGCCACGAGGCCACACCGCGACAGCGCCAATTCGGTGTTACCGCAATTTTAAGGATGTGTAATTGTTGTTCAATTAAACGAAAAAAAATATAACCGATCACCTTTTCCTTTTCGTGGCCGTCGCTGCATTTGACGAGGTAACTGTGAGCCTGGTTGCAGGCCAATTCTCCCAGAAAAGATACGCGATTCCACGGCCGCGAGAACGAGCGCTGCTCGATTTCGAGAATCGGTTTAATGTCAGCAGAGGATATGGACGCAAGCTGCAATTGCGTCATTGCTTAGCTCCGTTTGTTTCCTTTTAAAATTCCGCTTGCCAGCGATATACTTTTTTTGCCGAAAGCTTCCAAACTCATTGCCAGTTTACCGAGTCCCATTTTTTCTCTGGTGTTCACGGCCTGAATCAAAATCGGAAGATTTACACCCGAAAGCACTTCAACCCGACCTTCTTCGAGAAAAGAATAGCTTAAATTGGAGGGCGTTCCGCCAAACATATCCGTTAAAATGAGCACGCCTTCTTTCTTTTCAACCTTTTTTATGCCTTCGGAGATTTTTCCGCGCAGTTTTTCAGCACTTTGGTTCAGATCGATGGAGACCGAAACCATCGCTTTGGGGCGTCCACCGATAATAAATTCGGCCGCCTCAATCAATGCATCCCCGAGTTGACTGTGTGTAACAATTAGGATTCCGATCATGTATCACCTTTTCCAATAAACTTGTGCATGTTTTCCTCTTAATTACCTGCTGATGTCGGGTGTGGCAAGAGTTTTTTGGTTTATGTGGGCTGATTTATGTCGCGATGAAAAATTTGGACGCTTTTTCTTGCGTTTTTGATATGGTCATATATGGATCGGGCAATGGTTACGGAGCGATGCCGGCCTCCGGTACATCCGACAGCGATGGTTAAATACGACTTGCCTTCTTTTTCGTAAAGCGGAATCAAAAAGTCGAGAAGATCGAAATATTTTTCCAAAAAGGTGCCGGTTTCAGGTTTTGTGAGAATAAAAGCTTTTATTTTTTGCGATTCTCCGTCTAAGTCTTTTAATGCCGGATTAAAGAAGGGATTCGCCAAAAAACGGACATCAACAATGAGATCCGCTTCGTGAGGGATGCCGTACTTAAAGCCGAAGGAAAGAATGTTAATATGCATGATCCCGAGTTTTTTGCTCTTTTGGGCAATTTCGAGAATGTAAGTCTTGAGTTCATGCACATTAAAATCAGACGTATCGATGATTTTGTCGGCTGCCGACCTCAGCTCATTCAATTGCTCTTTCTCGGCCCGGATGTTTTCCAAAAGGCCCTTATCGTGGGAGAGGGGATGATGTCTTCTGGTTGCACTATAGCGCTGCAATAAAATCTGCTCGTCAGCTTCGAGAAAGAGAATCTTGAAATGGTATCCGCGGCGCTTGAGTCCTTCAAAAACCGAGGTGTATTTTGAGAGGAAGCCTTTCTCGCGCAGATCCATCGCCAAGGCGATGCCTGCGATCTGGGAGTCACTTTCAATGGGCAATTCCAAAAACTTCGGCAAGAGAGCTACGGGCATGTTATCGACACAATAAAAACCAGCATCCTCAAAGACCGCCATTGCGGTACTTTTGCCGGATCCCGAAAGCCCCGTAATTATAATGATCGTTAGATGTTTCACTGCAGTTTATCGCAACCGGTTAAAATTCCTCATCCTCCTCCTTTATAATACTGAAGATTTCAGCAGCGTCTGCCGCATGCATTAATCTATCCTTAAACGGATCATTTTTTAGAATCCGAGAAATACGAGCCAAGAGTTTCAGGTGCAAGCCGGTAGAATTTTCCGGCGTAACCAGTATAAAGAAGATATGCGTCGGTTGTCCGTCAATGGATTCAAAATCAGTACCTTTGCGACTCAGCCCGAACCCAAGAACCAGAGAATCAAGATCTTTGAGTTTTCCATGGGGAATTCCGATACCGCCACCGATGCCGGTGCTGCCCAGCCTTTCTCTTTCCATCAGGACCCTCACCAACTCATCTTGATTCACACCGGCGATACGGGCCACCGGAACCACAAGCTCTTCAATGATTCCCTTCTTGGTTTGAGATTTTAAATCATCAAGAATCGCTTCTTGCTGTAAGACATCCAGAATTTTCATTTTTCGATGACAAAAAGTAAAAGCGGGTCTGCAAGGTAAAGACTAAGTTCGCCATCAACACCTCACCACCCGCAACACTGATTAATTGCTCGGTTGAATTAGACCATAGTGGCCGTCTTTGCGCCGATAGAGTACATTGACCCTATCGGATTCGGCATTTGTAAATACCAGGAAGTTGTCATTCATCAGGTCCATTTGCAAAACAGCCTCTTCCACATCCATGGGTTTGTATTCAATATTTTTAACTTTAACTTCTTTTTCGGATTCTTCCTCGGAAAGGTTTGCTTCGCGTTCAATCACAAAATTTTTGGCCTTTGATCCCGACCTTCGTTCTCTGATTTTTTGCTTGCCTTTCTTTATTTGTTTTTCAAGCTTATCCAATACCATATCAATCGCTGAATACATATCAATGGTTTCTTCTCTACCATTTATGTTAAGCCGGTCGCCGGCAATATTGATTTCGGCAATATGACGAAATTTTTCAACCGAAAGAACTACATTGGCCTCTGCCGGATTGTCAAGCAGCCGATCAAACCGGTTGAGTTTGTCTGTAACATAAGATTTTAGGGTTTCGGAGGGATCAAGGTTTTTAAACGTTACGGATGTCTGCATTCTGAAGACCTCCCTAAATTTGCTTACGTTTGTTTGATGGTAGTACTTTTAACATTTCCCGATATTTTGCAACTGTGCGCCGCGCAATATGAATATTTTCCTCTTCCAAAAGTTTTGAAATCTTATCGTCGCTATAGGGTTTTTTCGGATTTTCACTTAAGATGATTTGTCTGATTTTTTCCTGCACACTGGCCGATGCAATTGTATCGCTCTGGCCGCGCTTAATAGAGCTGTTGAAAAAATATTTCAATTCAAAAATGCCCTGGGGTGTGTACGCGTATTTATTTGTTGTCACCCGACTGATGGTGGACTCATGCATCCCGATATCTTGGGCGACGTCCCTGAGTACCATCGGCTTCAGATGGGTGATGCCTTTTTCAAAAAATCGGCGTTGAAAGCGCAAAATGCTTTCCATGACTTTGTAGATTGTTTTTTGGCGTTGATGAATACTTTTAATCAACCAGGCAGCTGATCGCATTTTTTCCTGGATGTAATCTTCAGCTTCCCCTGATATTTTTTTGCCCCGGCTGATGGATTTTTTAAAAAAGGAATTAACCCGAAGCTTTGGCATGCCGTCGTCATTGAGCATGATCACAAAGTCGTTCTCAAATTTGTAGACATATATGTCCGGATTAATGTATTGGGGTGTGTCTTCGCTAAATTGTCTTCCCGGTTTGGGTTCCAGCCCTTTTATCACGTTAACCGCGGAGACAACCTCATCCATGCTCACCTTCAGAGATTTGCAAATAGCTTTATAATTTTTCTTTTCAAGTTCGCTGAGGTGATTGGCAATGATTTCGGTAACAATCGTATTGTCAAAGCCTAAGTGCTTTGCCTGTATCAACAAACATTCACTGAGATTCCTTGCACAGACGCCCACCGGGTCAAATGCCTGCATTCGAAATAAAATTTGTTCAACCTTTTCAGATTCAAATTGACTTATTTGGGCGATTTCCTCGATGGTAATATCCAAGTATCCATCTTTGTTGAGATTACCAACAATTAAGCTTGCAATTTCCTCCTCTTTTCTGGTGGGCTTGGTCATGAGAAATTGCCAAAGCAGATGATCCTCTAACGATTCTTTGCGCGCGATGAAGGATTCAAATCTCGGCGTATCACGGTTCTCCGTTTCAAAATGGATTCTGCCCGGCGTGTTATACTCATCCAGGTAATTGCTCCAGTCGATATCATCGTGTATTTTCTCCTCTATGGTAACTTCTCCGTCAGAGGGTTGTTCGACCGTTGAAGTATCAACCTGCCCGTCGGACTGTTCATCGGCCCCGGCATCATGAATTTCTTCCAGAGCCGGATTTTCCTCCAGCTCCTGGTGAATGGTGTCCAAAAGCTCCAGCCTCGACAACTGCAACAGCTTAATTGCCATCTGGAGCTGCGGCGTCATGATCAGCTGCTGTGTGAGTTTGAGTTGTTGTCGTAGTTCGAGTGCCATTTTATAACTTGAATTCGTCTCCTAAATATACTCGGATTGCCGCTTCACTGGAAGCTATCTTTTCAGGCGAGCCGGACTCAATAACCTCTCCATCACATAAGATATAGGCTTCATCACATACACCCAGCGTGTCTCGGACGTTATGATCAGAAATAAGGATACCGATGCCGCGGCGTTTGAGATGAGCAATGATATTTTTTATGTCGTTGACTGCCAAGGGATCGATACCTGCAAAAGGCTCATCCAGAAGAATGAATGCCGGGTTTGTGGCAAGTGATCGTGAGATCTCAAGGCGCCGCTTTTCACCTCCGGAAAGAACATGGGCTTTTTGATCAGAAAGATGTTTGATACCTAATTCATCCAACAGCATTTCGGCACGGTCCTCTCGCTCTGAAACTGAGATCGGGAGAATTTCTAGAATTGCCAGAATATTTTGTTTTACCGTGAGCTTTCGAAATATTGAAGTCTCCTGAGGAAGATAGCCGACACCCTTGCGTGCTCTCAAAAACATAGGATAATAAGTGATGTCTTCATCGTCAAGAAGCACGTGACCTTTATCCGGCTTTACCATGCCAACGGTCATATAAAAGGTTGTGGTTTTACCCGCGCCATTGGGGCCGAGCAGTCCAACCACATCACCACTGTCAAGATCCAGGTTGACCTTTTTAACGACTTGCCTTCCCCCGTAATTTTTAACCAGATTCCGAAGATATAATGTTGTCATGTTTTTAATTTTAATTCAAGTCGTTTCATTTTGATAGCAATCGGTTGAATGCCTGCGGTCATTAAATGTCGGTATTGTATCATTTTATTTTAGAGGAGATGCCGAAAAAATGCAACCATTTCAGCGATCGCGGCAAATCCGGCTTGCCATTTTTAGAAGAAGCCTTTTTCCCCTGAAAAAAACAGGACCTGAACCGGATGTTGCTTGCTGCCCTCAACGATGAGATCTCCGCTTGTTTGAAAAAACGTAAACTTTGATCCCGTGATCGAATTCGGCCCGCTGATCACCTTGGAATTGATGCCTGAAAGTGTCAGTATTTTTGAGTCTGTGAAATATACGGCTTCTTCGCTCATCGCCGTTATGTTGTCAAAACTGATCGTAACATTATTTTTGGCAATGATTTTTTTTATCGATTCTTGAATGAGCGGATTATTATTTTCGTATTTCAAATCCCGGTAATAAACTTTCATCCGCTCTGCGGTAACGACCGTCTTATCCTGGGACACCCGGACATTGCCCAAAAATTCCGTTTCGCCGGCATCAAGATCGGCAACAACATTATCGGCCTTGATATGGATGTCTTTATTTGCTTTATAATTGCTTTCTGTCCTGGCACCGGCAATGCTGTAAGTTGCCGAAATGAGTCCGCTTATCCCTGCAAAGATTGCCAAACTCAGAATAGAAATAAGCGGGTATTTTTTTTGCTTACAGCGAATTATTTGCAGAAAGGGTGCCCTCAATGTTTCCTTCTAACCTGATTTTTTTGGTGTTTAAATCAAAAATAGCTGAATCCGCTAAGATGTTGGTCGAATTCCCAGAAATGGTTACCGGGACCTTCGAAAATATTATGCGTTGCTTGTGGTCGTAATTTAACTGCTCGGTTGTGAGCCGATAGTTGTCCTTTTTGATGACAACATTGCCGCTAACTTCAATGTCATTTGAATCCCTATTTACGATTCCTTTTTGTGCCGAAAGATACACCTCACTGTTATCATCGAGAAAAAATGTTACCGAAAGATCTTTTAATATCATCTGCTTTTGTTTTTCGATATAATGTGCAGAATCGGCTTCCAGGCTCCATTCTCTTTTTCCGTCGCGTGTTACGGTTTGTCGGATTTTGCCGATTGACATATTTGCGCCCTCTTCAATGGTTGAAAGAATTAGTTCGGGAGTATTCGAAATTCGCCGGTAACCGACATAAACCACGATGACAATGCCGACCGTAATCAGGATAATCGACAACAAGATTAGCTTAATTGTTTTTGATGTTTTGGATGGGTTCCACGCCATTAGCTAACGCGTTCCACGATAATTTTCCAACATCCATGAGGCTTCCCAATGGCTCTAAAATAAATGGCGATACTGCGCTTAAGGTCTTCGAATGGATTGTGAAGCCGATGCTTTTTGGATGAAGGAATGTATTGATGTGCGGTTGGCCCTGTCATATATTACTTTAATTAGGCAGCTCAACTTGCTCATCGAAAAAATTGCTCATTTCCAAATTGGAAACTAATTCGTGCTATCCTTTAGATCATTTATTTCTCAGATGGGCACGAATTATCTGCTTCCAAGGATAAAAATAACTATCTTGAACTGCGAAAAAAGTCAAGGAACGAAAAGAGATCTTGATTAACATCAGCTTTATTGTTATTTATAAAGGTTTTAAATAATAAATTCAAGACAAGAAGGGTGTATTCGCTGTTGAATCCTAAAACAAAAAACATTAAATTGAGGATTTTCTTGGTGGCCGCATTGATCGTTACTGTGCCGCTGGCATGGTTTTTATTTGCTCGTCTTGAAGGTGAAAAACCCACCATCGCGCTTGAACTTCCCTCTGCGTTTATCAGCACGTCTCAGGATTTGGCGGTATCGGTATCGGATACCAGAAGCGGTGTTCGCAAGATGTGGATTAGCTTAGTCAAAGACGGCAAAGAGATCACGCTGGTTGAAGAACCTTTTCCTTCTGCCGGTCTTTTCGGCGGGGGAGAAATTCGCGAAAAAACGATCCGTTTCAGTGTCGATCCCGGTAAATTAGGCCTTTCAGACGGTAACGCCATTTTGCGAATGGCTGTATGGGATTATTCGTGGCGGGGGTGGCTGAGTGGTAATCAAACCTATATGGAGAAAAACTTTACCATT
>WOR8_10004220_pt1 | contig 26465 bp, 23 predicted proteins | sample DeeMarSeWOR38_10_FD_19890 | JGI IMG/M metagenome (IMG submission 19890) | reverse complement strand
CGACGTGCCATGGCTGATTACCAGACGCCGAGGTATTTCGAAATACCCTTCGCCGCTTCGCGCCCCTCGAATACCGCCGTGACCACGAGGTCGGAGCCGCGCACCATGTCGCCGCCGGCGAAGACTTTGGGGTTCGTCGTCTGGAACGGGTAGTCGCCGAGCGTGGCAACCCGGACGCGGCCGCTCGGCAAGGTCTCGATACCCGCATTTTCGAACCACGCCGGTGGATTGGGCCTGAAGCCGAAGGCGATGATCACCGCATCGGCCGGCAGGATCTCTTCGGTGCCTGGCACGGTCTCCGGCCGTCGCCGTCCGTCGGCGCCAGGTTCGCCGAGCCGTGTTTCTATAACCTTCACGCCGGTCACGCGATCGCTGCCGACTATCTCCAGCGGCTGGCGATTGAACAGGAAGTTCACGCCCTCTTCCTTGCTGTTGCGAACTTCCCGACGTGAGCCCGGCATGTTTTCTTCATCGCGACGGTAGGCGCAGCTCACGCTCGTCGCACCCTGGCGGATCGCCGTGCGGTTGCAGTCCATGCCGGTGTCGCCACCGCCGAGCACCACGACATTCTTGCCGGCAAGATCGATGTACTCGAGAGAATCGTCCTCGATGCCCATCAGCCGGTTCACATTGGAAACCAGGTACGGCAGCGCATCGTGCACACCCTCGAGATCCTCGCCGGGGAAGCCGCCCCTGACGTAGGTGTACGTACCGATCCCGAGGAATACGGCATCGTATTCGTCGAGAAGTTCCTCGAACGGCTTGTGCTCCCCGATGCGGGTATTGAGCACGAACTCCACACCCATACCTTCGAGGAGCGTGCGCCGCTGGCGCACGATGTGTTTCTCCAGCTTGAACGGCGGGATCCCGAACGTAAGCAGCCCACCGATCTCGGGATAAGCGTCATACACCACCGAACGAATGCCCTCGCGCGCGAGAATGTCGGCCGCGGCAAGACCGGCCGGCCCCGCTCCGACGATGGCTACCCGCTTGCCGGTGTCGACAACGTTCGACATGTCGGGACGCCAGCCGAGCTTCACCGCCTCGTCGGTGATGTAGCGCTCCACGTTACCGATACTCACAGCACCAATGCCATCGTTGAGCGTGCACGCACCTTCGCAGAGCCGGTCCTGAGGACACACGCGGCCGCAGATCTCGGGCAGCGAGTTCGTCTGGTGCGAGAGTTCCGCGGCCTCGAACAGCTTGCCTTCTTCGATCAGGGTCAGCCAGTTCGGGATGTAGTTGTGTACGGGGCACTTCCACTCGCAGTAGGGGTTGCCGCAGGACAGGCAGCGACCTGCCTGCTGCGCGGCATCGGCGCCGTCGTAGCTGTCGTAAATCTCGCCGAAGTGGCGCACGCGTTCCTCCGGCGGCTGCTTCTCCGGATCGCGCCGCGGAATTTCCAGGAACTGGAGGGGATGCTTGGCCATCAGGTCTGAGAGTGATCTGTAGGAGCGCTTGTTGAACCGCGAATCTGCCTGGTCGCGCTTCGAGAAGCGCACCTGCAGGAAGTGAATAGCCCGCTCATGCTGCCTGCCTCAGCGACTCGATCAGGGAACCGAGCTCGGCTGCCTTCGGCTTCACCAGCCAGAATTTCGGCAGGAAGGTGCGATAGTCATCAAGGATCAACTCGCCCCACTCGCTGTCCGTCGCTTCGATGTGCGCCATGATAAGCGAGCGCAGGTGATGCAGGTGCGCCTCCATGCTCTCCGGCGCTATCCGGTGAATATCGATGAGTTCGTGGTTGTAGCGATCAACGAAATCCCGGTCGATGTCGAGGACGTAAGCAAAGCCGCCGGTCATGCCCGCCCCGAAATTCACACCCGTGCGGCCGAGCACGACCACGACACCGTCGGTCATGTACTCGCAGCAATGATCGCCGGCACCTTCGATTACTGATGTCGCACCGGAGTTGCGCACGGCAAAACGTTCACCCGCGCGCCCGGCGGCGAACAACTGCCCGCCGGTCGCACCGTAAAGGCAGGTATTTCCGATGATCGACGTTTCGCGTGCGATGTAGCGTACGTTTTCGGGTGGCCGGATCGTGATGCGTCCACCCGCCATGCCTTTACCGACATAGTCGTTCGCGTCGCCGACGAGGTTCAGGTTCAGGCCGGCTACGTTCCAGGCGCCGAAACTCTGCCCGGCCGTTCCCAGCAGTCTTACGTCGAGCGGCGCATCGCGCATACCGTCGTTACCATGCAGCCGCGCGATCTCACCCGACAGCCGGGCACCGATCGAGCGATCCGAATTGCGGACCTCGAATGCGTAGCTACCACCCGACTTGTTGCGAATAGCGTCGTGCGTTGCCTCGAGCATAGCCTCCGCCAGTTCGCCCTTGTCGAACGGCTCGTTACGCAGTTCGGTGCAGAACTGCGGAGCGTCTTTCGCAATGCCTGCATCGGACACGATGGGCAGCAGGTCGAGTCGCGTCTGCCTGGCCGTATTGCCTTTTTGCAGGTCGACCAGGTCGACACGGCCAATCAGTTCGTCGATTGAACGCACGCCGAGTTCCGCCATGCGCTCCCGAACCTCTTCGGCCACGAAGCGAAAGAAATTGATGACCATTTCCGGCAGGCCGATGAAATACTCGCTGCGCAGCACGTTGTTCTGTGTCGCCACGCCGGTCGCGCAGTTATTGAGGTGGCATATACGCAGGTACTTGCAGCCGAGCGCGACCATCGGCGCCGTACCGAAACCGAAGCTCTCGGCGCCGAGCACGGCGGCTTTCACGACATCGAGGCCGGTCTTCAGCCCTCCGTCGGTCTGCAGACGCACCTTGTGTCGCATGCCGTTCAGGCGCAACACCTGGTGTGCTTCCGACAATCCCAGTTCCCAGGGGCTGCCGGCATACTTTACGGAACTCAGCGGGCTTGCGCCGGTGCCGCCGTCGTAGCCCGATATCGTTATCAGGTCGGCGTATGCTTTCACGACGCCGGCCGCGACCGTACCCACGCCCGGTTCAGCTACCAGCTTCACGGACACGAGCGCATCCGGATTAACCTGCTTGAGATCGAAGATCAGCTGCGCCAGGTCCTCGATCGAATAGATGTCGTGATGCGGCGGCGGCGAGATCAGCCCGACGCCGGGCTTCGCATAGCGCAGTCGCGCGATCAGCTCGTTGACTTTATGACCCGGCAGCTGGCCCCCTTCGCCGGGCTTCGCTCCCTGCGCGATCTTGATCTGGATGACTTCAGCATTGACCAGGTACTCCGCGGTGACGCCGAAGCGCCCCGAGGCGACCTGCTTGATCTTCGACACGCGCTCACTCTTGTAGCGCGCCGGATCCTCGCCACCCTCACCCGAATTCGACCGCGCGCCGATCCTGTTCATCGCGATCGCGAGCGCCTCGTGCGCTTCCGGCGACAGTGCGCCCAGCGACATGCCGGCACTGTCGAAGCGCGGCAGAATTGCTTCAACCGGCTCCACTTCTTCGAGCGGTAGCGCCGGTCCCGCGGCCTTCAGGTGCATGAGATCGCGCAGCGTCGAAACCGGCCGCTGGTTCACGAGCTCCGAGTAGGACCGATAGCGATCGTAGTCGCCGGTGCGGACGGCTGCCTGCAGCGTTGCTATGACATCCGGGTTGTAACAGTGGTACTCGCCGCCGTGCACGTACTTCAGCAAGCCGCCCTGCGTAATCGGCTCCCGCGGCTCCCACGCCAGTTTCGCCAGCGCTTTCTGGTCGCCAAGCAAATCGTCGAAACCCGCCCCCTGGATACGTGAAGTCGTACCCTTGAAACAACGGTCGACGATCTCGTCAGCCAGGCCGACGATCTCGAACAGCTGTGCACCGCGGTAGCTCGAGATCGACGATATGCCCATCTTCGACATGATCTTGAACAGACCCTTGCGGATGCCGCGGCGATAGCTGCGACCGAGCTGTTGCTGCTTGCCGACGTTGCCGCGCTTGCCGATGTCGTGCAGCGACTGGTACACGAGGTACGGGTATACGGCCGTCGCGCCGTAGCCGATGAGACAGGCGAAATGGTGCGGGTCGCGGGCCACGCCGGTCTCGACGATGATATTGGCGTCGCAGCGCAGGCCTTTTGCGACCAGGTGGTGGTGCACCGCGCCCGTCGCCAGCAGCGCGTGCACCGGCAGTTTGCCCGGCTGCAGGTAACGATCGCTCAGCATGATGATGAGCTTGCCGTTCCTGACGGCGTTTTCCGCATGCTCGCAGATCCCGTCGAGGGCTTCCGGCAACGACAGTGTGTCGTCGACGTTGAGCTCCACATACTCGTAATCGTTTTCGTACATGTCGGGCCCGAGCAGCTGCCGGAGCTTTTTCTGCGACAGCACGGGCGAGTTCATGATCACCTGCTGCGCATGCTGGGGACCGATGTCGAACAGGCTGGACTCGCGGCCAATATTCGTCTGCAGCGACATCACGATGCGTTCACGTAGCGAATCGATCGGTGGGTTCGTGACTTGCGCAAACTGCTGCCGGAAATAGTCGAAGGGTGAACGTACCTTGCTGGACAGCACCGCCATCGGCGTGTCGTCGCCCATCGAACCGACCGCTTCCTGCTCGGCCTTGGCCAGCACGGCAATTACGTCACTGAGCTCCTCGCGGCTCACGTTGAACATCTTCTGGTAGATAGCCAGGGTTGCCGGCTCGAACGGCTCCGCCGCCGTGTGCGTGTCGATCAGTTCCGAATCGAGGTAGCGCACGCCCTGCTTCAGCCATTTCTTGTAAGGAGCGCGGCTCTTCAGCCGGTCGTGGATTTCATCGGTATCGAGTACCCCGCCGTTGACGAGGTCGACGGCAAGCATCTCGCCCGGACCGAGACGCCCTTTTTCCACCACATCCTTTTCGTCGTAGTCGTAGACGCCAATCTCCGACGCGATCGTGATATGGCGGTCCTTGGTGATCACGTAACGTGCCGGACGCAGGCCGTTTCGATCGAGGCAGCAGGCCGCATAGCGACCGTCGGTCATTACAATGCCGGCCGGCCCGTCCCAGGGCTCCATCTGGCAGTCGAAAAACTCGTAAAACGCGCGCACTTCCGGGTCGATGTCGTCCACGGTCTGCCACGCCGGCGGCAGCAGGATGCGCATCGCCTGCAGCACGTCCATGCCGCCCGCCCGCAGAACCTCGAGCATGTTATCGAGGCTCGACGAATCGGATCCCGTGAGCGAGATGACAGGATCCAGGTCCGAAATGTCGTCGAGCTTGTCGGAGCGAAAATTCTTGGCGCGTGCCTGCGCCCAGTTGCGGTTGCCCTGGATCGTATTGATCTCGCCGTTGTGCGCGAGGAAGCGGAACGGTTGTGCCAGGCGCCACTCGGGCAGCGTGTTGGTCGAGAAGCGCTGGTGGAACAGGCACACCGATGACTCGAGGCGCTCATCGCGCAGGTCCGGGTAAAAGACCGGCAGTGCCGCGGGCATGATCATGCCCTTGTAGCTGATGGTCACCGATGACAGGCTGGCGATATACGTCTCTTCGTCGTCGAGGCGGTTCTCGGCACGACGTCGTGCCAGGAACAGCTGCCGGTTGAAGCGGCCGCGCTGCATGTCCCCGGGCGCATTGACGAAAACCTGCTCGATGCGCGGCAAGGTCTTGAGGGCAACTTCGCCGCAAGCCGAGGGGTCCGTCGGTACCTCGCGCCAGCCGGCAACCTCGAGTCCGGCCTCGAGAATGGCCGTCTCTATCACAGCTCTCGCCGTCGCGGCGACCGCCTTGTCGTGGCTCAGGAAAACCGGGCCAGCGGCGAATCGCTCGGCCAGCGTGAAGCCCAGTTCCTCACCTACCTCGCGCAGGAAGCGGAACGGGAACTTGATCAGCAGTCCGCAGCCATCGCCGGTCTTGCCGTCCGGGGCCACGGCGCCGCGGTGGGTAAGGCGGGCCAATGCCGATATCGCGGTCTCCACCACGAAGTGGCTGGGAATATCGTCGAGATTGGCGATCAGCCCGAAGCCGCAGCTGTCGCGCTCGAACGCCGGGTCATATAGCCCCGCTGCACCTCGTTGTACTGATTGCTCCGTCATAGTCGCCCCGGGAGTCGCGTGGCGCGCCCCCGCTTTTTGCTATTTACACCGAGATTGGGTGGTTGTCAGCGACCAACCCGAACGATCGAGTATATGTCAGGCGCCGCTGGGCTCGCGAGTGCGCCGCAGCAAGTTTATTAAAAACAATAAGTTACGGGCTTGCCTGACGCCCGCGTGAGATGCCGGTTCCATGGTTACGCGCGTAACCATGGCACCTTGCTAATCGCTGCGATCGGCGGCCAGTGCCGCGGCATCGAGCCGTATCGAGCCCGTATTACGGAACGAAACCGGGTTCGCAAAGGGTACGTCGATCGCGAAGCGGCCCTCGAGCGCGTACGGAATGTCCCGGTATACGCCGTCACGAACGATGAACATGAGTTGCGGCGCGGTCCGCATCAGGTCGACGTCCACGGTGATTTCGAAATGGCTTTCGCCGTTCGCAGGCACCGTGAATGCGCCCATGGTTTCGCCGCTCGCAAAACGGAAGCCGTCAAGCTCGATGCCGTAGGAGACGGATCGGATCGGCAGCGGAAACGGGTTCGGGTTGACGACGTCGAAGTCGAGCACGAACGTCTGCCGGTCCATGTCGATGTCCGCGACCTCGACATTGTCCAGGCTGACGCCCGGTTTTTCGACGTTGATGCTGGTACCTGCACAGCCGGCGGCAAAGCTGGCAACTGCGCCCAGTCCGATCTTCCTTAAACGGCTACTTCCCATCATGGCAACCTCCTAACGCAGCCCGTTACCGACGTCGTTCCAGCGTCCGCTGACGAGCAACCACTCACTGTCGGCTTTCTCGAGCTCCAGCTCGAATTCGTAGGCGTCGGCATTGAAACCCAGCACGGAGTCCGTGGTAGCGGCCATCGCAACGGTGAGCATTACCTGCGCCGCCGAGTCATCGAAGATTTCGATGTCGTCGATGCTGACCAGCAGCCCGACTTTTTTCGCGCGCAGGAAATAAAAGCGAAACAGGTTCTCGATATCGTCGCGAGAATTACCGCGCGCATCGCTGTAGGTTGGTGAAATCATCTCCACCAGAGCGTCGCGATCCTTGCGTTCCGCCGCTTCGTGGCCCCTGTCGACCCACGCACGGAGCTGCATCTCGGTGCTTTCGGGAGGCCCACCACACGAGGCCAGGCCCGTCGCAAGCAGCACGGTCAGCAGGGGGCGCCAGGCCGCGGTTCCGGTCAGCGCCCGGATGTCGGATACCTCGGCCATCATCTGCTAAAGTCTACTGAGGATTTGTGACGCAAGTCCCACTTTGCTGGCGGTCTTGTTGTTCTTCTAACGGCTTCGACCGGGTACCGGGACACAATTATGTCAGTCAAACTCCTTTCCGAAAGCAGAGGTGCGACCATCACGGACGAGGACCAGGCTCGGATCGACGCGATAATCGCGTTCTGGTTCAAGGAGCATGCGCTGAGTGCGCCGCAGATCGACCGGCGGATGGATATCTGGTTCGGCGAAGACCCAACATTCGATCACGAGATCCAGCAAAATTTTTCCGTCGATGTCGAAAGGGCGTCGGAAGGCAGGCTGGATCACTGGGCCGACGAGCCTCGCGGTCGGCTCGCGCTGATCCTGCTGCTCGACCAGTTCCGCCGCAACATCTATCGCGGTTCGGCGAAGGCGTTCGAAAAGGACAGGGCCGCGCTCAAGCTGTGTGTCGAAGGCGCGATGCAAAAGAAGGACCGCGGCCTTACGCCGATCCAGCGCGCATTTTTCTACATGCCGCTGCAGCACGCCGAGTCAGGCAAGGTGCAGGCCAAGTCCGTCGAGCTTTACAGCAAGCTTGCCGAGGCGGTTTCGCCCACCTTCCAGGAGACCTTCCTGACCTTCGCGCAGTTCGCAGAGCTGCACCGGGACATCATTGACCAGTACGGCCGCTTTCCGCACCGGAACGCGTTGCTCGGCCGCAGGAACACGCCGGAAGAAGACGAGTACCTCGCGGGCGATGCCCCTGACTTCGGCCAGGGTTAGCCCCGGGGCGCCAGGACTCCCGCCCCGTGTCCGGTCTCAGCGGGAAAACGCAGTGGACTCCCTGATCGCCGCGCCCGAGATTCGCGCGTAACGCCAGGTCAGCATGACCGCGGCTACGGTCAGGCCGGCGACGAAGCCACCCCAGATGTAGTTGGGCGGCAGCTTGTAGGTAACTGCAGCCATGTAGGCGAGCGGGAACGCAATAACCCAGTAAGCGAAGATATTGATGGCCATCGGCACCCGCGTGTCCTTGTAACCTCGCAGCGCCCCTGCGGCGCCGATCTGGATGCCGTCCGCCACCTGGAATATGGCCGCCATCAGCAGCAATGATATCGCGATGCCCTTGACCGCCGTGTCCTGGGTATAGATGCCCACCACCACGTCACGAAACAGCAGCAGGAAGGTTGCGGAACAGGCCATGAACAAGGCACACAGGAATATCCCGAAGCCGCCTGCAAAACGCGCGTATTCGAGATCGCCGCTGCCCAACGAGTAGCCAACCCGGACCGTGATCGCCGAGTTCAGTGCCAGCGGCACCATGAACATCGTAGAGGCGAAGTTGATCGCGATCTGGTGGGCCGCCGTGATCTCCGGCCCCAGGGTGCCCATGAGAATGGAAACGGCATTGAACAACCCCGCTTCCGCCGTGATCGTTATCGCGATCGGCACGCCGAGAACAACGATCTCCCTGAGCACGTTCGGACGCATCGGCGAGAGCCGCGAAAAAAGGTCCAGCGGCTCGTATACCTTGCTCGAGACCATGTAGGTTGCCAGGATGATCGCGATGATCCACATCGTGATGCCACTGGCGAGCCCGCAGCCGACGGCGCCCATTGCCGGTGCACCGAGCTTCCCGAACATAAACACCCAGTTCAGGAACACATTGCAGGCCAGCGCAAATATCGACGTGTACATGATCGGCTTGGTGTAGCCGATACCTTCCGTCGTGAAGCGCAGCGCCAGGAAGATGAACATACCGGGCGCGCCGAGCGAGATCATCTTCACGTAACCAATCGTCATGTCGCGAAATGCAGTGTCGATGCCGATGGCTGCCAGCGTAGTCGCGGACAGAAACCAGGCAAACCACATGATCGGGATAGCGAGGAAGATGCCCAGGTACACACCCTGGCGGGTATACCGCCCGATCAGGGCCAAGTCACCGGCACCATGGTGTCGCGCGGAGATCGACGAGATGGCCATCAACACGCCGAGCGCGAGGGCGAACCCCATGAACCAGACGCTGCCTCCCACCGCGACGGCCGCCAGCGACTCGGCGCCGAGACGGCCGGCCATCACGGCGTCCGTGAAGTTCATGCCCGCGACCGACAGGTTATTGATGATCAGGGGCCACGCGATGCCCAATAGCGCCTTGGTCTCGCGCCCGAAACGTCGGACTTCTTGCTGCATGTGCATCTGCCGTGGCTGCCGGGTCGACCCGGCGGGGATGTCGGAAAGCGCGGAAGCCGTTTTGCCTCCTGGAATTTATGGGAGACGCTTCTACGTTCCACTCGGTCAATAGTGTAAAGTTGCTTCGCGTTCGTGTGAAACACTCTCTCCGGAGGCATTATGCTGCACGATGGTCGATCCGTTCGCGTTGCCGTTGTCGGCGGCTCGCGCATCCCGTTCTGTCGCTCACATTCGGTATACCGAAAGTGCACCAACCAGGACCTCATGACTGCGGCCCTGCAGGGGCTGGTCACGAAGCTCGACCTGCGCGGCCAGACAATGGGAGACGTCGCCCTGGGCGCGGTCATCAAGCATTCGCGTGACTGGAATCTCGCCCGTGAGAGCGTGATCGACTCGGGCCTGACGCTGCGCACGCCGGGCGTGGACCTGCAGCGCGCCTGCGGCACGAGTATCGAAGCAGCTATCCTGATCGCCAACAAGATTGCCCTCGGCCAGATCGACTGCGGCATCGCCGGAGGTACCGACACCGTCAGCGACGCACCCATCGTGTTCCGCGACGAATTCCGCCACATCCTGCTCGACGTCCACGCGGCGCGTACGGCGATGAAGCGCATCATGCCGTGGTTCCGGCTGCGGCCCAGGCACTTCGCGCCACAGTTTCCCGGTGTCCTGGAGCCTCGCACGGGCCTCTCGATGGGCGAAAGCATGGAACTCACGGCGAAAGAGTGGGATGTACAGCGCGAGCACCAGGATCAGCTCGCACTCGCGAGTCACGTGAAGGCGGCCGCAGCCTACGATGCCGGCTGGTACGAGGATCTCGTCGTGCCCTTCATGGACGCCGAGGAGGACAACAACATCCGCCGCGATACGACCTTCGAGAAACTGCAGAAACTGAAGCCGGTGTTCGACAAGAGCGCCGACGGTACGATGACCGCAGGCAACAGCACGCCGCTTACCGACGGGGCCGCTGCCGTATTGCTCGCGAACGAGGATTGGGCGCGCAAGAAGAACCTGCCGGTACAGGCATATATCACCTTCGCGAAAGTGTCCGCCGTCAACTTCATCCATGAGGAAGGCTTGTTGATGGCCCCCGCCTACGCGGTCTCGGACATGTTGAAGCAGGCGGATCTCCGCCTGCAGGACTTCGACTTTTACGAGATTCACGAGGCTTTCGCCGCGCAGGTCATCGCCACGCTCAAGGCCTGGCAGTCCGAGAAATTCTGCCGCGAGAAGCTCGGCCGCAACGAGGCCATGGGCCCCATCGATCTCGCCAAACTGAACGTCAAGGGCGGCAGCGTCGCGATCGGTCATCCCTTCGGCGCAACCGGCGCGCGGGTCGTCGCAACGATGGCGAAGCTTCTCAGCGAGAAGGGTTCGGGACGCGGACTGATTTCCGTCTGCGCTGCGGGCGGCATGGGTGTTACGGCAATCATGGAAGCCGCATAAACCGACTGCCGGGAGGCGCCACTTTAATTGGGGGGAATGGTGGGCGACTTCAGCGCCTTTCTGGCTACACTCAATAGTTATATCTGGCACGAATACGTGCTGTTTGCGATCGTGGGCACGGGCGTCCTGTTCACGCTCTGGAGCGGCTTCTCCCAGTACCGCGCGCTGACACATGCTCCCGCAGTCGTGCGCGGCGTCTACGACGACCCGAACGACCCCGGCGCCATCAACCACTTCCAGGCATTGTCGGCTGCGCTGTCGGCAACCGTCGGTCTCGGCAATATCGGCGGAGTCGCTCTGGCGATTGCGCTGGGCGGTCCCGGTGCAATGTTCTGGATGTGGGTCATCGGTTTCCTCGGCATGGCCATCAAGCTCACCGAAGTCACGATGACCATGCTTTATCGCAACACCGACAATCCCGAAAATCCGCACGGCGGACCGATGTGGGTCGCGGCAAAAGCCCTGGAGCGCAAGAACCTCGGCGGTCTCGGGCGCGCTATCGGCGTGGTGTTCTGCGTAATGCTGCTGGTCTCCACGACCACCGGCGGCAACATGTTCCAGGCCTGGAACGTGGGCGAACTGACCGAGGAATACTTCGGCGTACCGAGCTGGATTTGCGGCATCGTGCTCGCGATCGCGGTGGGTTCCGTGATCATCGGCGGCATCAAGCGCATCGGCAAGGTAACTGCCACGCTGGTGCCGTTCATGTGCGCCCTTTACCTGCTCGCGGGCATATACGTCCTCAGCGTGCATGTGACCGAGATCCCGGCGATGTTGATGCTCATCGTGAAATCCGCCTTCGTGCCAACCGAGGCGACGGGTGCATTCATAGGCGGCACCGCCGGCGCCGCCTTCGTGTTCGGCATGAAGCGGGCCATCTTTTCCAACGAGGCAGGCCAGGGTTCATCGCCGATGGCACACGCGGCCGCGAAGACCGACGAACCGGTCCGCGAGGGGCTCGTCGCCGGACTCGAACCGTTTATCGATACGATCGTCGTCTGCACTTTCACGGCACTGATTATTCTCTCGACGGGAGTATGGAACCGTGCGCCCGACGATACGTTGGCTGTTCTTCCCGCCGTAAACGCAACCGTGGCCGGCTGGCAGTTCGAAGAGTCGCGTGTCGACGGTGACGACTGGCGCGACGGCGAACGCGTGGTGCTCGTGATTGCCGCACATGAACGTGACGGTGGCTTTGATCGCTACAGGCTGCAGGGAACCGTCGCGTATCGCGACGGCGCCTACGTGGTGAACTGGGATCCGTTCGTTAGCGACGTCGAGCCGCGTATCGTCGGTGAAGGTCTGTACCGTTCTTATGTAGGCGCAGAGCTCACCGCAAAAGCCTTCGACAGTGTGACGCCGGGCCTGGGCAAATGGCTGATCACGATATCCGCATGGATGTTCGCTATCTCCACGATCATCTCCTGGGCCTACTACGGTGAGCAGGGCGTAGTGTTCCTCGCCGGCGAGAAACCGGTGCTGGCCTACAAGGTCGTCTACTGTGTGCTGGTGTTCGTCGCCACGCTCGGCTTCATCGAGAGCGCTGCCGATCTCGACAACTTCACCGGTGTCGGCACGGGCGTACTCGTGTGCGCCAACATCCCTATTTGCTGGTTCTTGCTACCAGGCGATGCGGGCCTACAAGGACTACATCGCGCGCCTCAAGACAGGACGCATGGGGCCCGACCACCCGCCGCCGTCGCTCGACGACCTTCTTTCGGGTCGCGATATACAGAAGTAGAAATCACACTTCTGCGGCCGCAGGCGAATTCCTCTCCGTCATGGCTCGCTGCGCTGCGCGCAGCTGCGCTTTACTTCCGTCGAGGAACACGCCGCGCGGCTGCATAGCTCTGACCGGGCTTAGGAGCGGTTCGGTTCTGAAACCGCGATCGCGGGCCGAGGCCCGCTCCTACAGCATCCGGTCGGCGGAGCGGCCGGTGCTCGTTCGAGCCTCGCGCACATTCAGGCGCCCGGGGTGTTTCTCGACCGAAGTAAAGCGCAGCGAAGCGAGCCATGAGGGAGAGAAATTCCCCGGGCGCCTGTTCGGTGCGGCAAAGATGAGAGATCCCGGAGAGAAATGCGCCGGCGCGCCTGCCAAGGTGAATCGTTAGCGCGTCATGGCGGAGAGAAGCGCGGCGGCGCGTGGGTTTGTTATTCAGGGGGGTGGCGGCGCTGGATGGCGTCGAGCGCCTTGTCGATGCGCTCCTTCGCCTGCGCGGTGACGCCCCCACGCTCGTATTCGTCGACCACGAACGATTCGACCCTCTGGACGAGCTCATCCATATTCTTCACGGCGAAGTCCTGCTCGCGTCGCAGCTCCTCGGGTGCATTCTCGTAAGCCTTGAAAAGGTCGATCCAGCGCTCAGTCTGCTTGCCGAGACTGATCAGCTGGTAGAACTGCGGCCCGGGTCGGCCGTCCTCGCCGCTGATGAGGCTCCAGGCGCCTGCAACCAGCGACGCCGGCACGAGGAGCAGGTCGCGAAGGCCGTCCACGATGAGTTTTGCCTGGAGTACGAACAGGTCGCGTATCAGCGTCCAGCGATCAGGGTAGTCGCTCGGCGCATCCGGGTTCGGTTCCATCATCAGTGACCATCGCTATTGTGAGTCGGGACACCGGATTATAGCGGCTGGCGCGAAACGAACCTTTCCAGTAGTGTTACGGCGTTCGCACACGGGCCCACGGTATATGCCGACCTTTCAGTCAACACCCGCCTACGAGCACGGCAGTCCCGAGTCGCTCGGCGTACTCGTCGTTAACCTGGGAACGCCCGACGACCCGTCGCCGGCCGCCGTTCGCCGTTACCTGCGCCAGTTCCTCTCCGACCCAAGGGTGGTCGAGATTCCGCGGCCGATCTGGCTGATGATTCTCTACGGGTTCATCCTGCCGTTCCGGCCGAAGCGCTCGGGCGAAGCGTACGAGAAAATCTGGACGGAGGACGGCTCGCCGCTCCTGCGCATTTCCGAGGACATCACGCGCTCACTGCAGGACAAACTCAAGCAACGTTTTTCCGGTCCGGTACACGCCGAACTCGGCATGTCCTACGGCAGCCCGTCGATTCCCTCTGCGCTCGGCAAGTTGTATGAACAGGGCGCGCGACGTATCGTCGTGCTGCCGCTTTATCCGCAGTACTCCGGCACCACGACGGCGTCGGTATTCGACGCGGTAACGGCAGCGCTATCAAAGCGACGCTGGGTTCCCGAGCTGCGCTTCATCAATCACTACCACGACTCACCCGGCTACATCGCGGCCCTTGCGGCCAGCGTCCGGGATTACTGGGAACAGCACGGCCGCGGCGACAGACTGCTGTTATCCTTTCACGGCGTCCCGAAGCAGACGCTTCTGAAAGGCGACCCCTATCACTGCCAGTGCCAGAAGACAGCCCGGCTTCTCGCGGACGCACTGGAGCTTTCCGCTGACGAATGCATGGTTGCCTTCCAGTCGCGACTCGGCAAAGCGGAGTGGCTGAAGCCCTACGCCGACGAGACTATCGCCGAACTGGGCCGGGGTGGCCTCGAGCGCCTCGATGTTCTCTGCCCCGGGTTTGCCGCTGACTGTCTCGAGACACTCGAGGAAACGGCGATGCAAAACCGCGATATCTTCCGCGAGGCCGGCGGCGGCGACCTGCACTATATCCCCGCCCTGAATGCTCGCGATGACCACGTTGCCTTTCTTGCGCGCCTGGTGGAGAAGCATTCCGGCGGCTGGCCGGAATCATCGCCGGACTGGAGCGAGAGCGAGGCCGCGCGTGATCGCGACAAGTCACGCGAACGAGCTCTCGCCATGGGGGCCGAGCGTTGAGCGGCATCGGCCGCTTTCTCGAGATCAGCGTCCGGTCGCAGGACGTCGTGGAATCGCTGCTCTGGTACAAGACGCTCGGTTTTTCCGAGCTCGAAACCGCCGACGTTTATCCACACAAATATGCTGTCGTAAGCGACGGCGTTCTCTGCATAGGCATTCATGATCGGGAATTCGAGTCGCCCGCGATCACTTTTGTGCAGCCGGACCTCGCGCGGCACGCGCGCTCGATGGCCGATCACGGTTTCGAGTTCAGCTTCATGCATCTCGGCGAAGAGCGCTTTAACGAGATCGGCGTCAACGATTACGACAGGCACCTCATCACGATCGTCGAGGCCCGGACCTTTCACGGCAATGACGAAGACGATAACGATTCTGCCTGCGGCACCTGGTTCGAAATGACTCTGCCGGTGCGGGATGCGATGCACTCGGCACGTTTCTGGGGCCCCGTCGCCGGCTCGATCCTGAACATGCGCGAAGAGCCTACGGTGCACATGCGCTTCGACGCTGGTGGCATCGCGCTCGGCGTGTCCGAGAGTATCGCGCTCGAGAAACCGTCGCTGTGCTTCAAATGCCACGACAAGGAAGCACTGAAACACCTGTTGGTGGCGCGCGGCCTGGAAGCGAAGGAGTTTCCCGGATTCGAAGGCGCTTTCATGGTGCTGACAGCGCCGGAAGGCACCCCGCTTTTCCTGTTCGACGAGGATTTTCTCGGCGAGTCGATCGAAGTCGACGAGGACGTCGACCCGAGTGAGATCGAGGGTCAGTTCGACTAGGCCGCGGCGGGTTACGCCAGGTCGCGCAACAATTTCATCGCCTGTCCGAGATACCCAGAGCCGAAGAGGTTCAGGTGATTCAGCACGTGATAGAGCTGGTAGAGTTTTAGCCGACGCTCGTGTCCATGCGCCATCGGCCAGCTTTCTTCGTAGGCGTGATAGAACGCGCGCCCGAAACCGCCGAACAGCATCGTCATCGCGATGTCGGATTCACGGTCGCCGTAGTAGACCGCGGGATCGAAAATGACCGGCACCCCATCGGCAACTCCCCAGTTGCCACTCCAGAGGTCCCCGTGACACAGGGATGGTTCCGGTCGATAGCCCGTGAACAGGTCCGGGAGCCGCCCTGCCAGCTCGAGACCCAGCGTCTGCAGGTCACCCGAGTAGCCGTTCCGCGCAGCGAGATCGAGCTGGAACCGCAGCCGGTGCTCGCGGAAAAACTCCACCCAGTCATCCGTCCAGGGATTGTGCTGCGGTGTCGGGCCGATCGTGTTGTCACGATGCCAGCCGTGGCGCTTCGCGGTGTGCCGGTGCAATGTGGCCAGCTGCTGTCCCAGCATTGTCTCCGTTGCGCGCGTCGCCGGCTCGAAGTGCAGGCGTTCCAGCGCGATGAACGCCTTGCCGCCTTCGATGCCGCAGTCGATCACGGCGGGCACCCGTATCGCGCTGGCGAGCGCCAGCTCCCGCAGGCCCTCGACCTCGGCCTCGAACATGTCGAGTGCGCTGGCCGGGCCAGTCTTTACAAATGCGTTGCCGAGATCGGCCATGGTCAGAACCGGCTGAGGTCCGAGACGCGTTCAGCCTGTCGGCGCAATGCCGTGCCGATGTTTGCTTCGTCGAAAAGTGCGTTGATAGCGCCGAGATCAGGCATCGAGCGGCGCAGCCTGGTTTCAGCATCGTCGAGCGGTGCGTCGCAGGCAATGACCGTAAGCTGCCGCGCCAGCATCGCAGCGTCACGGTGGGTATCGAGCTTCGCGCCCAGGGTCTTTGCGCCGCGTACCGGCACCTCGTGGATGCGATCGAGGTTCGCGTAGATGTCGTCGAGCGTACCGAAGTGCTCGAGCAGCGCTGCCGCCGTCTTTTTGCCGACGCCCGGTACGCCCGGGATGTTGTCGACGCTGTCGCCGGCGAGGGCGAGAAAGTCCGCGATCTGTTCCGGCCAGACGCCGAAGAATTCCGGAATGTGGTTGTAGCCGAGCTTACCCTTGCCCGCGAAGTCCCAGAACACGTCGTCTTTCGTCAGCAACTGCGTGAGGTCCTTGTCACGGCTCACGATCGTGGACGGCCGGCCCATGCCGCGGCCGTGCTCGACGAGCGTGCCGATGAGGTCGTCGGCCTCATACAGGGGATCGGCGCAGTTCATCAGGCCGAGCGCGCTGACGAAGCGCCGGCACTGCCCGAACTGGCGTTTCAGTTCCTCGGGCGCGGGTTCGCGGTTCGCCTTGTACTCGGGATAGATGCTGGTGCGGAAAGAAGTCGTGAGGCTCTCGTCGAACGCGACTGCCACGTGCTCGGGATTGACCTGCTCGATGAAGTCGCCGAGAAACCTCGCGAAACCATATAGCGCATTGATGGGGTTACCATCGGCATCGACCATGTCGTCGGGCATGGAATAGTAAGCGCGGAAGACGTAGACGCTGGCGTCGATCAGGTACTGCATCGGCAGAGTATAGCGGAGGCCGAACGCTACGCGGCCGCCTCTCGGGCTTTTGCCGTTAGCCAGGCGAAAAACGCGATAAACAGGGCCCAGTCGGCAGGAAGGCCGAGCGCCGCGATCTGCAGCGGCCATACGGCCTCGTTGCAGGCCGCGAAAACGGCCAGGAATTCGGCTCGGGTGAATGGCAGCTCCATGCCTAAACGATACCAGCCCGGTTATCGAAAATTGTGCACTGTGTACCGGACAACGGTCAGACGTATCCGCATGATTTACGTGTAGTTACTGTCACAGGTGAATCACCATGCTGGTGCCGGACTGGCTCTACTCCCGCATCCCGTACATCTGGCTGTCGATCGGCCTCCTGTTCCTCGTGATCGGCCTCGCGGCCGGGCCGGACTTTCGCCTGTTTTACGCCTATCTCCTGCTGGGGCTCGTGTGCCTTGCGCGGGCGCTGTACATCTACCAGGCCCGGCGGCGCTTTCACCGCCGCAACCGCATCGCATTTCTCCATGAGACGCAGGTGATCGATCGGGCGAAGAAATAGCCTCCCCCGCTACACTCGTCGCTTGATTCCCGCAGAGCACAGGGTGTGTGAACGGCGAGGATATCCAGGATCATCCGGCTGCTCGCATGTATTCCTCGCGCATCGCCATCGGCGCGGCGCTCGCCGTCATGCTGCAGGTCCTTGCGATGCGCTCCGGGCGAAGCGGCGACGTTCAATCGTGAAAGTGCGTGTCGATGACCTCGTCACCCGAGAACAGGTGATCGGTCAGCCGCGCATGTAAAGGGCTAGAGCGCGGGATGTGCGCCAGCAGGTACTGCATCTGGTCGGCAAGCACGCGGCGGCCTTTCAGGTAAATGTACTCGGCGTAAGTCGGCGTGAACGGCACGGCGATGAGCTGCATCGCGGCCTGTTCCGGCGTGCGTCCGCCCTTGTAATTATTGCACCGGCGGCAGGCCGTCGCGACGTTGTTCCAGGTGTCGCCGCCGCCCCGTGAAATCGGCGTGATGTGATCCCGCGTCAGGTCGCGGGTCGGGAACCGCATGCCGCAGTACAGGCACAGGTTCGCATCGCGCTTGAACAGCGTGCGGTTGTTCAGTGGTGGAACGTACTTGTCGCGATTGCGCGAGAGGCTCTGGCTGGTGCCGTGCGTTGCAATGATGGAGTTGACGTCGATCTTGCTGCGGTGGCCGTTGGCCGAGCTGTAGCCGCCGAACACCGTATATAAAAGAGTGCCGCAATCGTAGGCCACCTGCTCGGCGTGATAGAGACGCACCGCCTCGCGGTAGTCGATCCATTCGAGCGGCATTCCGGCAACGTCGGTTCGGAGAACCTGTTGCGAGATGTCCGATGCAATCCCAGCGAGCATAGCCACCTCCATAGCCTATGCTCGCATTATTACAGCAATTAGATCGCCTTTAAAACCTCGTCCAGCGTCTCCTTCGCGTCGCCGAACAGCATGCGCGTATTCTCCAGGAAGAACAGCGGGTTCTGCACGCCAGCGTAGCCGGTCGCCATGCTGCGCTTCAGAACGATCGAGGTCTTGCCCTTCCAGCACTCGAGTACCGGCATGCCCGCGATCGGGCTGTCGGGGTCGGTGAGCGCCGACGGATTGACGATGTCGTTCGCGCCGATGACCACCGACACGTCGACGTCGGGGAAGTCCTCGTTTATCTCGTCCATCTCGAACACGATGTCGTAAGGCACCTTGGCTTCCGCCAGCAGCACGTTCATGTGTCCCGGCATGCGCCCTGCGACGGGGTGGATGCCGAAGCGGACATTGACCCCCTGCTCGCGCAGCTTCTGCGTGATCTCGAAGACGGTATGCTGCGCCTGCGCGACGGCCATGCCGTAACCCGGGATGATCATCACTTCCTTCGCACTGGTCAGGAGGTCTGCCGCCTGCTGCGTGTCGATAGGGACGACCTCGCCCTGGTCCTCGCCGCCGCCTTTCGCCGCGGCGCCGCCGCCGGTACCGAAGCCGCCGGCGATCACGTTCAGGAACTTGCGGTTCATTGCGCGGCACATGATGTAGCTGAGGATCGCGCCGCTCGAGCCGACGAGCGCGCCGGTCACGATCAGCAGGTCGTTGCCGAGCATGAAGCCGGTCGCCGACGCAGCCCAGCCCGAGTAGCTGTTGAGCATCGAGACGACGACAGGCATGTCGGCGCCGCCGATCGCCATCACCATGTGGATGCCGAACAACAGCGCGATGATCGTCATGATGATGAGCGGCATGACGCCAGCCCCGGCCGCCGACTGCGACACGAACGAAAAACCGAACCAGATCGCCCCGAGCAGGAGCAGCAGGTTGAGCCAGTGGCGCGCCGGCAGCAGCAGCGGGTTGCCGCTGATGCGTCCCGACAGCTTGCCGAACGCGATCACGGAACCGGAGAACGTCACCGCACCGATCAGTATGCCGAGGTAGGTCTCGACGTCGTGGATGGTCAGCTCGACGCCCACGTAGTGAGACAGCCGGTCCGGATCCATGAAGTTGGCAAAGCCGACCGCAACCGCGGCCAGGCCGACCAGGCTGTGCAGGATCGCAACCAGTTCCGGCATCTGCGTCATCTGCACGCGCCTGGCAGCGACGAGACCCACGGTACCGCCGATCAGGAGCGCCATGATCAGCAGTCCGAAGTTCTGCGTGACATCGCCTAGAAGCGTCGCAATGAGCGCGATCGCCATGCCCACGATGCCGTACCAGTTACCTCGCCTGGCGGTCTCCTGATTGGACAGGCCGCCGAGGGCGAGAATGAACAGAATGGTCGCGATGATGTACGAGACCTGGATGATTCCTTGGTTTACCTCAAACATCTCGACCTCACTTCCTGAACATTTCAAGCATGCGGCGAGTGACCGCAAAACCGCCAAATATGTTGACGGCGGTTATCAGGACGGTGCCTACCGCGATCCACTTGATGACGGGCACGTCCGAACTGATCTGCAGCAACGCACCGATGACGATGATGCTCGAGATTGCGTTGGTCACGCTCATGAGCGGCGTATGCAATGCCGCCGTCACGTTCCAGATCACCATGTAGCCCACGAAACAAGCCAGCACGAAGACCGTGAAGTGCGCCATGAACGAGGGCGGCGCTACGGCGCCCAGTCCGAGCAGTGCGAGGCCGCCGACGATCATGCCGACGATCGGCCCCATCAAGCCGGGCTTTTTCTCTTCCTTCGGCGCGGGCGCCGGGGCCGGAGCGGCTTTCGCCGGTGCAGCCGATATCTTCGGCGGTGGCGGAGGCCACAGCGTTTCGCCCCCCGTGCAGACGGTGGCTCCGCGCACGACCTCGTCGTCAAGGTCGAGCACCAGGTTGCCATCCTTCTCAGGCGTCATGTCCGTGAGGAGGTGGCGGAGGTTGGTGCCGTAGAGCTGGCTCGACTGCGCCGCCAGCCGGCTAGGCAGGTCCGTGTAGCCGATGATCGAAACGCCATTGCGGACAGCCACCTCGCCGGGCACGGTGAGCTCGCAGTTGCCGCCCATCTCGGCGGCAAGATCGACGATAACGCTACCGTCTTTCATCGACTCCACCATTTCCGCGGTAATCAGCTTCGGCGCCGGCTTGCCCGGGATCAGCGCGGTCGTGATGATGATGTCGACATCCCTGGCCTGCTCTGCGAACAGCGCCATCTCCGCCTTGATGAACTCGTCGCTCATCACCTTGGCGTAGCCGCCTTCGCCGGAACCGTCTTCACCTTCGAAGTCCAGCATCAGGAACTCGGCGTCCATGCTCTCAACCTGCTCCTTTACTTCGGGGCGGGTATCAAAGGACCGGACGATGGCGCCCATGCTCTTCGCTGCACCGATAGCGGCGAGGCCCGCCACGCCGGCGCCGATGACCAGCACCTTGGCCGGCGGTACCTTGCCCGCGGCCGTGATCTGGCCGGTGAAGAAGCGCCCGAAATGCTGCGCGGCTTCGACGACGGCGCGGTAGCCCGCGATGTTGGCCATCGAGCTCAGCGCGTCCATCTTTTGCGCGCGCGAGATGCGCGGCACGCTGTCCATGGCCAGCGCCGTGCCGCCGGTCCTGGTCAGCTGCTCGAGCAGATCCGGGTTCTGACCCGGATACAGGAAACTGATCAGCGTCTGCGACTCTTTCAGACCCGCCGCCTGGTCGCCCTCGGGCGGGCGTACCTGCAGGATAATGTCCGCGCCGGACCAGATGTCGGCTGCGGAGCCGACGATCGTGCATCCCGCCTCTTTGTATGCTTCATCGGAGAAGCTCGCCTCGGCACCGGCGTCCTTCTCGACAAGCACTTCGTATCCCAGTTTCTGCAGCTGCTCAGCTACATCAGGGGTCGTTGCAACGCGTCGCTCGCCAGGGTGAGTCTCTCTCGGTACACCGATCTTCATTCATGGCCTCCGATCATCGTGCCAGTAATGGATGGGGGCGTACTCTATCAACATTGCCGGATGTATCACAGATTCGGCAGGCCTCGGAAAACCCCTAGTAGCGACATAAAAAAGGCGCCCCCTGGGCGCCTTTCGACTGACGATCGCCGCGCTCAGCCGCGAGGGCTGCGTTGCATATGGTCTCGCAGGCGTTGCCGCTGTTCCGGCGTCATGTCGCGGAATCGCTCGCGGAGCCTGTCCCGCTGCTCGGGAGTCATGCGGCGGAAACGTTCGCGGAGCTGCTGTTGCTGCTCGGGAGACATCTCGCGATAACGGTGGAAGTTCTCACGAATCCGGCGGCGTTCATCGGGCGGCAGGCCCTGGAAGTCTTCCCAGCGCTCGCGAATCTGACGACGACGATCGTCCGGTAGCGACTGCCACCTCGAAAAACGCTGCTGTGCCTGTTCACGTTGCTGCGGCGTCATGCTGGCCCAGCGCTCCGCCCCTCGTGACAGGCGCAACTGGCGGTCCGCCGGCAGCGAATCCCAGCTCTCCGCAAAACGATTCAGCACCTGCTGCTGTTCTGCGTTCAGCGAATCCCAGGCCACGCCGTGCTCATCGGCCATCGCGCCGGTGCCGAGCAACATCGCAATGACCGCCGTAACCGCGACAAAACTCTTAACTCTCATCGTCGTCCTCCATCGATTCTTCACCTTCCGGTACGGGATCGATCCGTTCTTCGGACTCGAGGTCTATCTGGTATTCCATCATCATCCACTCTTCGTCCGATTCTTCCCAAAACCCAAGGTACTCGAGAAGTTCCATTTCCGGTTCTTGCGACTCTGTCGCAAGCGCCGTGCCCGTGGCGCCAAACACGAGACACAGCAGCGCGTTTTGCCATCCGCTCCTAGCCGACATCGCTGCCGGAATCCAGGTTCGCCGTGTCCATCCAGCTATAGAACTCGAGGTCTTCCAGCATATCCAGGCTGTCCTCGCTCAGCAGGATTTCAAAATCCGTCGCGGGGCCCGCCGCCGGCGCGCTGTGCTCGACCGGCTCGCCCTGCCAGAGCACGACCGCGACAACGGCGGCTGCCGCCAGTCCGCCGGCAGGCACCCAGCGCGCCCACTGCCCGGCCGGCGCCCCGGCACTTATCTCCTGCAGTGCTTTCTGCCGCCCCTGGTTAAGGCGCGACAGTGTCGCCGCGTCGAGCCGCTCCACGCTGTCGTCAAACAGCGCTTTTGCTTCAGCCCTCAGCTGTTCTTCATCGAATGGCTTTTTCATTGCCAGTACTCTCCCAACACATCCCGAAGCGTATGCACCGCCCGGGAGTAATGTGTTTTCACGCTGCCCTCGCTGCAGCCCATCGCAATCGCCGTTCCGGCGACGTCGAGCCCTTCGAACGTGCGCAGCATGAATGCTTCGCGCTGCCGTCCCGGCAACTCGGCAATGGCCTGCTCGAGTTTCTGCATGGCCTGCCGTGACTCGATCTGTTCGTCCGGCGTCCGGCCCATCGGATCGGGCGCCTGGGCAACCGGGTCGTAGTCGTCCTCCGGGTCGGACTTGCGACCGAACCACACCATCACGCGGTTCCTGACCACCTGGCGGCGGTGCCAGTCGCGTATCCCGTTTTGCAGGATGCGGTAAAAGAGCGGCGTCCATTCCGCTTCCGGCTGGCCCGCATAGTTTCGCGCCAGCTTGATCATCGCATCCTGTACGAGGTCGAGTGCTTCGTCACGGTCGCGCACCGCGATTTCCGCGAAGCGCAAGGCACGACGCTCCACTCCCGCCAGGAACTGGTTGAGTTGCCGTTCGCGCTGCAGCGTCATCGCCTCTTTCGGTTGCTCGCGGCTGCAAGATACCGCAAAAATGCCGGCGCAGGCGGTCATCTGCCTGTACTCCCTGCCCAGGGCGATTGCCGATCCATCGCGGACTCCTCTTGACTCCCTCAGGAGGTCATCTAACTTGTCGCTACAGGATTAACGCCTCGTCACGCGATTGGTTGACAGGCCAATTCGGCTTTTCGCATCCCGCCTTATGTCAAAAAAAGGCACCAGGATGCGCCCTTAAACATTGTTTTCACTGGAAATTCGTGGGCAACCCGCCGGTACTCAAAGTCGCCATTAACGTGCCGCTGTCGCGACTCTTCGACTATCAGCCGCCCGGCGACGGGCGCTGCCCACCGCCAGGAGCGCGGGTACGCGTGCCATTCGGGAAACAGCGCCAGGTCGGCCTGGTCGTTGCCCATGCCCGCGACAGCGAGTTGCCACTGAGCCGGATCCGCCGCGTGCTGGACGTGCTCGACGAGGCCCCGCTGCTGCGCGAGGATGATCTCTGGCTCGTGGGCTTCACCAGCGACTACTACCACCACCCGGTCGGAGAAGTTGCCGCAGCGGCGATCCCGGCGCTGCTTCGCCAGGGCAGGCCGCTCTCGCCGCTACTGCGCCATGTGGCGGTTACCGACGCCGCGCAGCATTTCGATATAGATGCTCTGGCAAAAAAAGCGCCGCGCCAGGCCGAACTGCTGGAACTGCTTCTGGATGGCGGCGGCAACGGCATCGAGGTCGAGCTGCTCGCCGAGCAGCTACCCGCGTGGCGGCGCAGTTTCCGGGCGCTTGCGGGTAAGGGCCTCGTAACGGAATTCGAGATTCGTGCCGACGATCCGGAGCCGATGCCCCGGCGCGAGGCCCTCCCTGGACCGGAACTCAACCCGGACCAGCAGGCTGCGGTAGCGGCGATTCGTTCTTCGACAGGCTTCCATGCCAGCATCCTCGATGGCGTGACCGGCAGCGGCAAGACCGAGGTCTACCTGCACCTGATCAGCGAGACCATCGCCGCCGGCCGACAGGTCCTGGTGCTGGTCCCCGAAATCGGCCTGACGCCGCAACTGGTCTCGCGTCTGCGGGCACGGCTCGGCATCGAACCCGCATTACTGCATTCCGGGCTGTCCGATCTCGAACGGCTGCGAGCTTGGCGGCAGGCGCGCAACGGCGACGCAAAACTCATCGTTGGCACGCGCTCGGCCGTATTTACGCCGATACAGGACGCCGGCCTGGTTATCGTCGACGAGGAGCATGACCACTCGTTCAAGCAGCAGGAGGGACTGCGGTATTCCGCCCGGGATCTCGCGATTGCGCGCGCCAAGCATCTCGATATCCCGATCGTACTGGGTTCGGCAACCCCTACCCTCGAGATGCTGCACCACTGCGAAGCCGGCAATTATTCCCACCTCAGGCTGCCGCGTCGTGCCGGCACCGCAAAACCGCCACGGTTACGAATCGTGGACCTCGGGCGTACCGCTGCAGCAGAAGGACTCAGCGAACCGCTCGCACAGTCGATTGGCGAACACCTCGCCGAATCGGGACAGGTGCTGATCTACCTCAACCGCCGCGGTTTCGCGCCGACACTGATCTGCTCCGGCTGCGGTCACGTCGCCGAGTGCTCGCGCTGCGACTCCCGCATGACGGTGCACGCGAAGGAGAGCCGCCTGCGCTGTCACCACTGCGGCAGTGCCAGGCCGCTCGACGAGCAATGCGGCGAATGCGGTGCCACAATGCGCCCGCTTGGCGAAGGCACCCAGCGGCTGGAGGACGAACTCGTGCGCCGCTATCCGGACCGCCGCGTGATGCGCATCGACAGCGACAGCACTCAGCGCAAGGGTGCGATGGACGAAGCGTTGCACCGCGCAACCAGTGGTGAAGCCGACATACTCGTCGGCACGCAAATGCTGTCCAAGGGTCACCATTTCCCGAAACTCACCCTGGTCGGTGTCGTCAACGCGGACCAGGGACTCTTCGGCACCGACTTTCGCAGCGACGAGCGCCTTGCACAGTCGATCATCCAGGTGGCCGGCCGCGCCGGTCGGGAAAGTCGCATCGGCGAAGTCATTATCCAGACGGCGTTCCCGGCACATCCGTTCTGGCAACGCCTGATCGAGGGGGGCTACCCCCGGGTGGCCCGCGATGCTCTCGCGGAGCGCCGTGCAGCGCAGTGGCCACCATTCTCGCGGCTCGCACTGTTGCGCTCCGCCGCGCCGCGCCGTGCAGACGCTCACGCTTTCCTCGATGTTGCCGCAGCGCAGGTCAACCGGCTCGCCCGCGGCGGCCTCCGGGTACTCGGCCCCGTCGATGCGCCAATGGCGCGTCGCGCCGGACGCTATCGCGCACAGCTGTTACTGCAAAGCGGCGATCGCCGCCTGTTACACGAGGTGCTCCGCGAACTGAGGCCCGTGCTCGAAGCTGACCCTGCTGCACGCAAGGTCCGCTGGTCCATCGACGTCGACCCGATCGAGTTGTTCTAGTGCGTCGCCCGGTTAATGCGCATCATTTCAGCGCGAGAGCAAATAACCGGGTAGAATCGCCGGCTCTTTAACGACTCAGTCCCCTTGAAGCGCTCCAGCCTGCAAGGCCCAGCCCGATGAAATCCGCGATAGCCAAGTTTCTCGATGACGCACTGTCCCGCATGCCCGACCTTGCCGACGCGGCGAGGGGGCTAACGGCCGAGGGCACGATCGAGCGGACTCGCGATGCCTCTCACGGACACTTCGCATCCAATATCGCGATGCGGCTTGCGAAGCCCGCTCGTCGCAGCCCGCGCGACCTCGCGGCGGCGATTGTCGAACAGATCGGCGAAACGGACGAGCTGGAGAAAGTCGAGATTGCGGGCCCGGGCTTCATCAATTTCACCCTCAGCCCGGCGGCTTTTCACGCAGAGATACAGGCGATCCTCGACAAGGGCGAGGAATACGGCCGGCATGCGCCGAAGGCGTCGCCCCGCATCCTGCTCGAGTTCGTTTCCGCCAATCCCACGGGTCCACTGCACGTTGGTCACGGCCGGCATGCATCCTATGGCGCGACTGTGGGCAACCTGCTGGAGGCTGTCGGGTACCCGGTCTACCGGGAGTACTATGTCAACGACGCCGGCCGCCAGATGGACATACTCGGCGTCAGCGTCTGGCTGCGCTGGCTGGAAGCGAAAGGCACGACCGTACCCTTTCCCGCAGCGGGTTACAGGGGCGACTACATTCGCGATATCGCCGCGGCAATCAACACGGACGATCTCGACGTCGCTGACGCGA
>WOR8_10001183_pt1 | contig 26477 bp, 26 predicted proteins | sample DeeMarSeWOR38_10_FD_19890 | JGI IMG/M metagenome (IMG submission 19890) | reverse complement strand
AGCGGGCTCCCGTGCAAGTGAGAGAGGTGCATCTGTATACGGGAACCCGCACGCGTGGTTGCAGGGTGTCAGCGGACGCGCTATCTGACCCGTTCGCGCTGCTCCACGATTCTCGGATTCGCCCCGTGCTCGCGGGCAACCTGGAAGAACCGGGCCCGGGAGGCAGCATCCGGCAACAGCGTCTCCGCCACAAGCAGCTCCTGCGCCGTCACCTTGAGAACCAGGATCGCAAACCCGGCCAGGAGCTCTGACACCTTGAACTCGCAGTGGCCGTACCGGAAGATCGGGACACCCACGTAGTTCCTGAACGATCCGCTCCTAAGCACCTTCATTCTGTAGAGAGTCGCATGCCAGTAGGGGATGATCGGATCGGCCGTGGTATGGAGGTTCACCAGGGGTCTGTGCAGTACGCCGGTTGTCTGAAATCCAGCTTCTATCCTTCTCAGCGCAGCAGGCGCGGCAGAGACTCGCTGCACAATCCGGTTCAGTGACCGGTCATCGTCAGATCCCCGGTAGAACCGGAAGGGGCTGAGGTTGTTGAACGGCTGTCCCCCGAGACGCTCGATGGCATCTTTGGTCGCAAAGACATTGTACCAGAGAACATTCGCGATGGTCTCAGCAATCGAGGACGGATCGGCCCTGTCGATCGCGGCTCCCGAGACGCTGATGAGCTGCTTCGCGTCGTGTGGCCGGGACGTCGCTGCCGCGCGAACCTGGGGCTCGTAGATCGACTCCCAGTCGGCAACCGAGGGGGGAAGGTTGACGTTCTCCGGGTTCGTGAGCCGGAGGTCGCTGAAGAAGACGTTGTAGACGACGTTGAAATCCCCCAGGTAGTCAATCTGCCTCCTGAAATCACCCACCGGACCGCAGAGCGCCATTCCCCCATTGAAGAGACGGGGATACTTCTCCAGCGTCAGCGTCGTGATGATGCCCCCGAGAGACGGACCGACGATGTAGACATGTCGCGGCTGGCCGTACGCGGCCCGGAAATCCTCAACCAGCAATCTCATGTCTTCGACAGCCTCCGGCACGACCAATCCCCCGCCGGCATCCGGGTAGCTGGTGCTCGCATATGCGAACCCGAGTCCGTGGACAATCTCCTGGATGGAGGTTTCGTCGATCTTGTCATCCTCCGGGGTCCAGACCGGCTCGTAGGGCGAGTAGTATCCATGCCCGTAGACCACCAGATCCTTCCAGCCCGCGGGTGGTTCCGGCAGGTAGTGTGTAGCGCCACCGGGAGCGGGTATCAGGTAGGGCGGCACCAGGCCCACCTTCAACGCCTGTGTCTCCACCTGTGGCACGACAGGCTCTACCGGCTCTTCCGAACACTGAATCGCAACAAGGCAGAGAAGGGCGATTCCAGCAAACGGCGACAGTCGCATTAGCCTTGACATAGGTTCCCCCCGTATTACATGTGATACAATGGTCCGAATGTGCGTCAGGGCCCGCGGGAGAGATGGGAGTGCAGGAGAACGAGCTGGAGAACGTGCGCTCTCAGGTCTGGCGCGGAGACCCCTGAAAAAGTCGCCGCATTCGACCTATGCAGTCGTATGAATAACCTATGCACCTCAGGGGTCTTTGTCAATAGCCGAGGGAAAGGCCGCCTGCACGATCAGCGGAATTTCTTCCCTTTCGGCATTTCCGGTTCATTCTGCGGCGAGGGATCATGTCGATTGGATGCAATCCAGGAGGTGAGTCTCTCCACGACCCCGGGATGGGTGTCGGCAATGTCACTTCCCTCGCCGATATCCCGCGAAAGATCATAGAGCTGCCAGGGCTCATCACCTCTGTGCCGCAGCATTTTCCATCTGCCACATCTGACGGCCTGCATCAGTCCGTCTCTCTCATAGGTCTTCGTGCTCCAGTCATACCGGGGCCATTCCCAGTAGAGACACTCCCGTTCAGCCTGCCTGCCGTCACCCGTGAGTGTGGGTGCAACCGAGATGCCATCAACGTCAGTCGGCACGAACTCCCCTGCCCCTCCGATCGCAGCCAGCGTGGGGAGGAGATCCGGGAAGTACCAGGGAAGGTGGCTGGTGGTGCCGGCATTGAGACGGCCGGGCCACCGGACAATCATCGGCACGCGTATGCCACCTTCGTACATCGTCCCTTTCTCTCCCCTGAGTGGCCCAGAAGAGTCCAGAACATCATCGAACCGTTCGGCAGCCCCGTTATCCGAACAGAAGAAGATGACGGTGTTATCGTCGATGTCAAGTTCCTGGAGAAGCTCCATAATCTCTCCCACCTGCGCATCAATCATGGAATTCATCGCTGCAATGATCTTTGCGTTTCCCTCCAGGTCCCCGTAGAGCCTCAAGGCAGGATCGGAAACGGGGATCTGGTACATCCCGTGGGGTGGGGTCCACGGGGCGTAGCAGAAGAAGGGCCTGTCTCTGTTCTCCCGAATGAATGCCCGCATCTCCTTGAAGATCAGGTAGGGCGAATACCCCTCTTCTCCATCCCCGGAGATGGGAACCTTCTTGCCGTTTCTGACCAGGTATTCCGGATAGTAGTTGTGGGCGTGGATCTGATGGTAGTACCCGAAGAAGAGGTCGAAGCCCTGCTTCTCGGGAGCCCCGGATGTGCCTATGTCACCCAGCCCCCATTTCCCGAAACCGCCTGTTCGGTATCCCGCCTCTTTCAGGACTTCAGCAATGGTGAGGTCGGACTCCTCGAGGGGGATTCCGCCGGTGTTGCCTCGCACCGAGGTGTGACCCGTGTGTTTCCCGGTCATCAGCGCACAGCGTGCGGGTGCGCAGACTGCGCTTCCGGAGTATGCATCGGTGAACCTGACTCCTTCGGCAGCCATCCGGTCGATATGCGGTGTCTTGATGGCTTGCGACCCGTAGCACCCCAGATCCGCATAACCCATATCATCTACCATAATGAAGATGATGTTGGGCTGTCCCTCGCTTCTCCCAGCTGCCAGAAGTTGTTGCGGCAGGAGCAGCGTGCCTGCCACAAGTACCCACCTCAGCAGGAGATCACAGACAGTCAGAGGCTTCTGTGTCATCAGCATCAAGGTGTCTCTGCGACTCATCTAATCCTTCCCCACCACTCCTCCCATGCCCCGTCCGGCTCGTCCTATGGTGCGACAGCTGCGGCCGGCATACGCACGCCTCATGGTCACAGCGTATCCTGCCGCACTACGCCGTCACGCGGCAATGGGCGCTGTCAGGGGGAGAACCCTCTGCCGTCAAAGACCAGGAGCACCTCCTGGATTCTGTTGCTTCTGATCTTGAACAGCTGTGCTATCTGGAGCACTCCCCCCGGTTTCTGGTATTCATAGAAGAGTGCCACAGAGTCCTCGTTTTCAGTAACGCTCACTACTCTGTAACCGCATTCTTCAGGAGGGTTCTCCTTCAGAGTATCCAGATATTCCTTGCGTGAGTGAAACGTATGAAACGTCCCGCTAAACCTCAGCTCAGGTGCCAGCAGGGGTTCGAGTCCCTCGATGTCGCCGGCACAGAAGCGCCTGAGGTACTCCGTCGCAATTTCCCGGTTCGTCATCTTCTCTCTACCCAATGATCAGCAGAGCCACGTAGGGGACGATGTTGAAGACCAGATAGACGATCTTCAATAGGCCGAGGAACGAGTAGAGAACCACGTTGAAGCTCTCACGGGGAAAGGGGATCCATCTCCTCTGCGTGCGATAGACAAGATCCGGAGCGAACACAAAGAAGACCGTCCACAGGACCAGGATGCCGCCATTTATGATCGTGCACCACATGAAGAACGCTGTCAGCGTCTCAATATCCATGATCATCCTCCGTTGTGCGGCCAGCGAATGCCTCTGCTGCGAGCGCGTCATAAGACCGCCACGCGCAGAAAAACGTCCCGGCCAGGCGTTCACGCTATCGATACAGTTCTCGAATAGCCTTTTTCAACCTCTTCTTCTTGGACCTGAATCCTATCGCAACCTCTGAGAGCAGGAGTCTCGCCCTATCAAGGAATGACACGGCGATTGTATCTCTCAACACAAACACTGAATCACTCTTCTCCTTGTACCAGAGCAGATAGTTGTTCTCCCGCATCCACCCCAGCAACTCTTCCAGATACGGGTTGACGTACATCCCTCCGTGGGTCTCAATGGAGACCACCGTCGGCCTGCTCCTCATATGCTTGATGACAAACCACTCACTCCCCTCCGTGTCGACTGTCAGCAGATCGATTGTTCCATCATCAATGTCACTGAACAGCCTGGCCTTTGCCCTGAATCTCTCCCCCTTCTGAATGTCGAAGTCATCGTTGACCACGGTTGGACTGCTCTTCAGCAGGCTGACAAATGTTGAGCTCTCCCGCTTGAACAGATCCACCTCCCCGTTGAAATCGCATATGGCAACGTCATGCAGCGTAACGTTGCTCTTGCCGCCGAACTGTTCCCTGATCAGCTGTACTGCACGGGGATCAGGTTCTACCAGGGTGGTTCGTACGCCATCCTGGATATACTGGTACAGGTTTGATGTGTCGGGATGCCATACCCCGACCTCCGCAACATGGGCCGGCTGATATCCCCTCTTTCTCACTCTTTCATAGAGGCGGTAGTTGATGTTGTGTCTCATCTCACTCCCGATGGAGATGTAGTCGCACGATACCGGTAACCTGATTGCTCATTCGAGACGTTTGCGCTCCCGCGAACTGCGATGCGGAGCCACGCGTCACTCTACCTCTGCCGAACGAGGTATGGCCACTGAATTACGGCGTCTGCTCAAATGACTCGTGGCGCACGCGGATTTTCCAGATTCCTCTCTCAAGGACAAACAGGGCTGTCCAGACCCCCCAGAGATCAGTCGTCCTGCCATCTTTGGCGGTGAATCCGTACCGGAATCCTGCAGTGAAGATAGCAGCGCTCTCGTCTATGACATGTATACGGACATCTTCCCAGGAGGCGTAGGTGACGCGCTTCAAGCTCCTGTAATACTCGCCAATATCAACGGCAAGTGATTCACGAGAGGGAAAGAGGTCGGTGTTGCTTACCGCAACCACATCATCGGTACAGTGGCTTAGTGCGGTCTTCGCATCCTTGGCATGGAGATGCGCGGTTGCCGCTCGTTCGACCTCTGCTCTTATTTTGGCTATGTGGCTTGCCGACAGCATGGCGACCCGGAGGAGCCGACTGTGTTACCCTGGAAAATGAGCCCCGTGCGTCTCAACGAGGCTTTTGAATCTCTCAAGATCGCTTCTGGTTCGACGTCGTATCGCGCCACGCAAGAATGGCAGCAGGAAGCGCGTGAGGAACGCTGTACCAGAGCCGACCCACCGGACTGTTACCGCGGTGCCGTCATTCTTACTGCGAAGCCACGTCTCGACTTCTGCCTTGAGACCACCACCTTCAACTCTTGACCGGAAGTACTGATGCGGCACCATCTCTTCGAGCACATCGACCAGGACGTACGGACGCCCGTGCTGCCTGTAGTGGAGATGCGCCACTGACCCGACCTCACCTGGCGTTCGGGAGATGATCTCGAACCGTTCAAGATCTGTCGTCCAGCAGACAGCATTGGCCGGATCCAGGAACGCATCTGCAACAATCTCGGGAGGCCGGGCAATGAAGACTGTCGTCTCTATTGTTGGCATCTGATCTCACGTGGATCGACCGTACGCGCTCCTTCTAGATGAATGTGCCAGCCAGAAAAAGAGCTGCCGAGGCACCGAAGATACAGGGGCAGAGCTTAAACGGAAGAAATTTGATCCTGTACCCCGTGAACAGCGATACGAGTGCCAGGACGATGAGTGCTGCCGACGATGCGACGTATACGGCGCTCGAGACCGGCGAGCCGGAGTCGATGGAAGTTACCGTGGCAACAAGGATACCGATAAATATCAGCGCCACCCCCTCGATGATCCACTCCATTGTTATGATGCGCCTGTTGTCGACGGAGATTTCGCCGAAACCGGAAACGACAGATCTGGTGGGAAAGAGATGTGCGGTGCCCCATATCACCGTCAAGGCGGAACCCACGTAGAGAAAGATGTCGCTGGTCATGTCAGTGTCCTTTCAAGGATGACTCAAGCACTCTTGAGGAGAAAGGCTATCTGCGTCCTCAACTCCTGCGGCGGCGTGTGATCGGGATCATTCAGATAAACCTCATAGGCCACCCCGGTCGATTCGTGTCCGTTCTCGTTCATCCACTGCGAGAGGGCATCGTAGGCGGGTCCGATATCACTGTAGGGACCCGTGTAGAGACAGGTCGCCACCTTCCCGCCCGGAGTCTGGCTGGCCTGTATCTCGTCCTTCCCCTGAAGTTTGCGGGAGAACGGAAAACCCATCTCCAGATCCAGATCCTCCATGTCCATGTTGTAGTATGCGGAATATGGTGGCCCTGCAGGTTGCTCTCCCATATCTGCGGCGTAACGGGCAATAGCGCCAAATGCCTCTCCAATTATCCGGGGCAAGTTCTCGACGCTTGTCCGCGTACGAATGGACAGGGCAGGCTGGGCGGCCTGTTCTCTCACTTCACACTTGTAGGAGATGGTTGCCTCCTTCGTTGAAATCAGATCCACTTCCGCACCCTGGATTTGTACTCCAGATAGCGGTCCCCGAATTTCCGTTCCAGGTACAACTCTTCAGGAGCCATTGCGGTACGGTCGACCACCAGGAGCAGCACAACCGCAGAGAGATAGAACCAGATCGACATGCAGAGAACGAATAGCCCAACCAGCACGGGAACCAATGAAAGATACATAGGATTCCGGGAGAATCCGAACGGGCCATCATCGACAAGAGTGACCGTGGGTCTTCCAGTATCCGCGAATGCTCCTTGCTTCTCGAGGACAATGACTGCGTGGAGCGCCAGACGCCCTGAGAAGGTGGACAGGATCAGGGCGAGGGATATCCGCAGCTCAAGAGGTCCTTTTGGATGGTTGCATCCATACCGATACTCCAGCACGCTCGCAATCGCCCGGAGAACCAGGAACACGGGTGGTGGCGGAAATCTCACCCCTGGACGATCGTCTGCCCGCACTGGTTGCACCTCATCTGATCCAGTCAGGTCCGGCAAGTCCGGAGATCGCTCGTAGCTCGGCCTGCGGTCTCAGTTGGAGCCTCATCGTCTTATCCAGGGAGGCGGCCAGCCACTTCTTTGCTTCAGTCGGTTCTCCCAGCAGTGCAAGCAGGTCCCTGTCTACCTCCTGGTTCGACTCCCGGACGCCACAGAACACCCTGAGAGTATTGGCAAGTATCTCCATCCGCCGGCGAATCGGCAGGAGGGTGATGTTCCTGCCGCACGCTGCAAAAGGCTCCTCCGGATTGAGCCTCCCCCCGACTGCCTCCAGAACAATCTGAAGGTTCGTCACGAATCTCCAGTGGCACGGCCAGAGCATGTCGATAGCAAGCCCCAGCGAGAGGTCTGCCTCATCGCCGTTTTCGGCGTCATGGATAATGGTGCGAACCGTCCTGAGCCAGAAATCTTCATGTTCCTTGTAGTGCAGAGGGCATTCGCTGCGGTAGGCCAATGCATATTCGCCTCCACCGAGGAGAATCCACACGTACTCGACCGTTGTACCATCGGGAGACCTGGACCAGTGGACCACACTGCGGATCTTCTCGATCACCCGCTGGAGTTGCCATTCTTTCAGCGGGGAGCGCTTACCGAGGCACGCAAGCAATTGAGACGCCGGGACAGTGCCAACGGCTAGATCGACCGACGAAGCAGGACATCCCGCAACCCACGCCGAGAGGGCAGCACAGGCGTTTTGCCACACCAGTTCGACCGGGTGCTGGACGCCAGGTGAACGGGTACCCAGACCTTTGTCTGTCTCTCCCGCACCGATCGCTTCAATGATATTGCGTACCCACCGCTCAGCCTTGTGATGGCACAATTCGAGAGATGAGATAAGCTCGCGGATCCTTGAGATATTCGGCTCGACTGGAGCGATCCGGTCCTCCATCCCATCGATGGCCACAATCTCCAAGTCTGCTTCCTTCGCGCAGTTGCGCCACCAGGACCGCAAGGATCTCGTCATCTCCCCTCCCCGGAGTCTCTGAGCAGAACGCTGAAGAGGTACTCCTTGACCGTATCAGTCCCGTCGATGACATCTTCGATCCGGGGCTCCACCTCCCGATCCGGCAGAATCCCCCGGTCTCGTGGCATGCCGTAGACTTCCGCCCTGAACGTTGCGCGTGCGATCTGTGCCCGTATCTGGGTGTTCTCCAGTGTGGTTTCTCCCACGGCATCATTGCATGTGTACGTGCCGCCCGTTTCAGACCCCACAAAGGTTCCGATACCGTGGTACCTCATCAGGGCGCAGAGATGGCCCGTCGTGGAGAAGCATCTTCTGTTTATGAGTGTGTAGAGCCGCCCGGTGAAACGATTCTCTCGCTCCGGAAGCGGGGAGGCCAGCGATGTGTACCTGCCATACGGCCTGGCGAAGTAGGTGGTCTGGTGGGGTGCCAGGTAGGAGAGGAGATAGCTCGCGGCGAACGGATCCCCGCCTTCGTTGTCACGAAGATCCAGAACGAGATCGCGTATCTTCAGTTCGCCAATTTCAGCAAACACGCTGTCGGTGAATCGCCTGAATCTCTCCTGATCGTCATAGTAGTCGAAATTGTTCATGGTGATGACAGCAACGCTCTCCGGGTGGAGAACCTCGAACGTGAGTCGAGATTCCCGGGAGGAATTAGCGTCGATCACAGCCAGGCTGACGGGAGTGAGGACCAGCCGTTTGAGATCTTCCTCCCCATGCGGGCGGCACAAGACCTGAAACTCCTCCGGATAGCCATAGTAGCAAGCATAGAGCAGGTGAAACCAGCGCTCAAGCCTGTCCAGGCGGTATCCCCTGTTGAACCCGTCGCCTGAGATCCCCTCCATGAGATTGTTCACGATCTCCGCAACCGGCCGTCCATTTATCGCCACGATCTCACTCCCCGGCCGGATAAGCCCTCTCTTCCCGAAGTGCTTCCGGACGTATACCTTGCCGTCCAGGGTCATCAGCTTCAGTGGAAGGAATTTTGCGGGTGCCCTGAACCAGTGTCCCTCCGGCATCCAGAGGCGAGAGTGCCCGCACCCGATGCAGGCAACCAGGGGGGCAATGACGGTTGAGAATTCCTCTACTGTCATGGCCCGATCCAGGAGACCGAGCCTGGCATCATAGAGAGAATCAAACTCAGACTCGCTCGTGAAGACATAAGGGGCCGGGTGCGAATCTTCTATGATCGACCGCAACTGGAGGAAATCCTCCTTCAGCTCCCCGACAGAGAATTCCGTAGACTTTTCCCCTGCGTGGGTGCCCAGATCAAATTGAGTGACAGGAACAGTCGTGGACGCGCCGGTAAGGAGAAGACTCCGGTTTCCGTGGTCGGGATTGTCGGGGTCCGGCTTCCACTCCCATATCTCCCCGAGCCTCTGACTGACGATCACGAATTTGAACTCCACCCTACCACCGGGAGAGCCCGGCAGGGTACACGTGCCCCCGTAGATTGCGGGCCGGACGAGGAGAGCGAGCGCGTGTGCATTTCCCCTCCACCCGTTGAACGTTCCTCGCACAACAAGACTGTCTCCGACAGACGGTTCAAACAGTCCCCGTGCTAATGCCTCGCTCACGTCGACCTGGAACATGACCTGGCTCTCCGATGGCGCACAGCCGAGAAGACAGGCGAATGCAGCAATGGCAGCGGCGACAGATTGCATTCTTCTCATGGCTCGTGACAGACTCGCAGAGACGCCCATTCGGGAATCGACTGATTCAGTCAAGAAAGATCTCTCGAGGGTTGCCTACGCGCGGCCTCTGCAGCTGCGCGCAAGTACAGTCGGTCTATGAATGACGGATGCTCAGACTGCAGGTTCAGCTGTCTTTGCCTTGACCCAGTTGTAATTGATGGTCATGGCAATCGTAACTGCCAAATACCACAATCCCACAAGTGGACCTACATCAACCAGGCCCGAGTCAGCGGGTGGAACCGGGAATGCTATTACATTGAGAGAAAGAAGTGATAGGGATATCACTATACCCCCCGCTGACAATACCCTCCCCAGTTTGGGATGGCCAAACATACTGAGGGCAAAGAGAAATGTCCCAAGGAATATGTAGAGGTCCCAGGCAACATCTAGGCCAAGATGTATCTCGTTTATTGACTTCCACATCCAGGAAAATGAAGGTTGGATCTCTTCCGGTTTCGATGAACGAATGGCCATCTGGACCAGCACCATTGAAGAAAAAAGGACCCCGGCGACAATATTGGACACAACCGCAATCGAGGCCGAGACACTCCTTTTGTGAAGTGTAATGAACTGGAACAATCCAGCGGAGGCGATACCAAGCAGGGGGCCAAAGGCCATGACAACTACTACTTGAAGGAGACGTGGCATTGGAAGGAAGACCAGTAGTGGATACGTAACACTGACCAACAACCCGCACACAACACCTGTCTTTATCCACGTTCTTGTTACATGAGCATCCTGACGCATGAGGAGATCCCTTTCTACCGTACTGAGCGGCATGCTTCGATCGCCAATGAGGGGAGCCGGGAGGACTGTCACACATCTCAACGCTGGCGGACCCGGACAGAAAGCCCCCAGACCTGCGAGTTCTCCTGTAGGAGGTACTGCCATGTCTTTCCGCCGTCTCTGCTCCGGAAGAGACCGTCGTTCAGAGTTCCTGCAAGCAGGATGCTCGGTTCCGAGGGAAGCACTATGAGAGCATGGACCTGAAGATCAGTCAACCCCCTTGACCGCTCCTCCCAGCGGGCACCACCGTCTCTGCTCATGTAGACTCCCCCGCCAAATGTCCCGGCGTAGATCAGGTCCGCTTCCCGGGGATGGATTGCGATCGTATAGACCGTCATATCTCCCAGTCCAGTTGAGCGCTGCTCCCAGTTGTGCCCCCCGTCGGTTGAGCAGAAGATACCATCTTCCTCGGTCCCCAGCCAGAATCTTTCCGGATCGTGCAAATCCTGCACCACAACGCGCACCCCCTTCCCATCCAGCCCCACGACCATCCAGGAGTCCCCGCCATCTTCACTCAGGTAGATCCCCACTTCGGTTGCCGCCAGGAGCCGGCGCCAGTTGGTGCGATCAATGCAGACGTCACCCGAGAAGGGACGCCGCATCCCCGTAGTCTTCTTTTCCCATGTTTCGCCCCCGTCTGTGCTCCGGAAGATGCCGTACGCTGTTGCGGAAAATACCACGGAAGGATCAGTTTCAGCGGCCTTGACCTTGAGCACCTCGGTCACCTCCCAGCCCGTGGTCACCCTCCAGCTCCTTCCCGCATCTGTCGATCGAAGGACACCGTTACCGCAGGCGGACCAGATCACCCCGTCCTTTCCTTCTTCTGTATAGAAGGTGCGTATGTAGTCACGCCACCCACGGAATTGCCAGCTCTCTCCCCTGTCGCTGCTCACAAAAAGGCCTGCCCTCGGCTCGCCATCCGCGTCATACCGGGGGCCGATGGAGGCAAGCACCGCCATGTAGATCGTTTCATCTTGCGCCGGGGCCACAGAGGCGAGGAGGCTCAATACCAGAATGATCATGCTGACTCGTGACCTCATCTCTCTCATCGCTCTCTCATCTCCCCCTTCTGAAAGTCCAGAACTCTGACCCGACCTCCGTAGCGAAGCTCAATGAGCCCTGTGCCAACATCAGCAGAGATGAACGGCCCGTCATAGAGCCTCGTCTCTGTGAGATCCATGACCTTGCCGTTCAACATCCGCGGTCCATCATAGGTGAACTTCAGCGTGTCCCCCGCGAGTGATCCATACGAGAGGGTGAGCGTCTCATCAAAATCATCGGCACGGACGGGGTGCGAGCGGATGCGGTCAGTGAAATCACGGTAATCGTCGTCGGTCCGCATTGAGCCGACCTCTACAACCACGCCGTTCTTCAGATGGTGGCTCCTCATCCTCCAGTTCTTCTCCTCTTCAATCCACTCATAGGGCTTGAGGGGATAGAACGCCACGGCGGTCTTCCCTCGGCGGCAGAAGATCCAGCCCGTGGCATCCACCCGCCGGTCATCTAATGTTTTTGGGAAGAAGCCGTCGACGTGGGGATGCTGTTCGCCGGAGGCGATGTTGTAGAGAACGATGATGACGTTCTCGTGCTGGAACGTCTGCTCGCAGGGAGAGCTGGAGTTCCACTTGTCCGGACTGGTATAGACCCGCTTGTGCCGGTCCACGTCCGTCGCCAGAACCTTGAGCTCTTCGGGAAAAAACATCCCCAGCTCCCTGTCTGAATAAGAAGGATGGAGCGTGAATATCGTGTTGTTCGGTCTCTCGGAGACGAAGGTAACATCCCATGTGTGCTGCTGGAAAGGCTGCAGAATCCCCCCCTGGAGGGACCCGAGCACAAAGTCCGCAGTCATGTAGGTGTACTTGTAGACGGGCGGGTTCATCTCGTCCCCGAACCGTATGATGTTGCGGACCCGTTTCCTCTCCCTGTGGACGTAGGGCGTTGAGCGGTCCCGGGCCATCTGTACGATCATCTCGGGCACGCGGTAGCTACTCAGCGCACCCCAGACGACCTCCCACCCGCCCCGGATCCGCGGCTGGAAATCCGGATCGTCCCAGAATTCAAATCCCGGCTCTCCAAAGTAGAGCCAGGAGATGCGTGTCGATTGCGCAATGAGAGGGTTGGTAATGTCCTCAGGATAGTCGCGGCTGTGACCTCCACCGTAGTTCCCTTGCAGATGCTCCACGGCAAAATCCGCCAGAATCAGATCACTCATCATCTGCGCCTTGCGTTTCATCAGGGTGTCGGCCGCAAAGTCATAGAGAACGACCATGGGGATCAGAAAGACGGGAAGGTATGTCGGTGAGTCGAACTCTCCCTGGCCGATTGTCGTCGTGACCTCGATCCAGTGGTTCAGCCACCCTTCGGCCTCACGGAAGTTCTCCTCTGAGCTCCGGCCGTTGAACCATTCCGCCTGACCCTCATCCGGCCATGTCTGGGCAGCCAGGTAGAGCGCCGTGTAGTAGGTGACCCAGTGATTCTCGGTGTCTCCCCTGTAGAGGCCCCTCGATCGGAAGACCTCGCGCACCTTTCTGTGAAGCAAGTCAGGCAGACTGGACCGGAAATGGAGGTAGGTCGCCATCAGGGAGTACCCGTGAAAGCTTCCCCTGGCCCTCTCGTCAGAGGCCATGGAATCCAAAACTGTCAGGACCCTGTCGAGGTCCAGGCCCAGGGCTAGCTTTCCGGCCAGGCTGTAGAGGCTCTTCTCCGGCTCCGCACTCAGGATCTCAAGAAGCCTCTGCTGGCGGGCTTCAAACCGGCCGTCATCCGCAACCGCACAGGTGGAGTGCAGGCCCAGAAGCAGAAGAGCAACCATTTTGGCATGTCGCATAGCGAGGTAGATTCCCGTCCCCCCGGTGTGCGAGGTCAATACTTCAGGTACTCCGCCGGCTCCACGCGACACTCCCGACCCATCCGCCACATGAAGTTCGGGTCTGCGAATGGCGTGTCATTTCGATGCTTCTTCATAAGCTGGATCTTCTTCTGGAGCAGATCGCCTAAGTTCTCTCCATACATCAACCAGCTTTCTCCGCGAGAGGATACGGGAAAAAGCTCCGTGCTGGTCGAGTTCCAGAGCCGAAGCATCTCCTCAGCGTTTTTCAGCTCGTCGTCGATCGTCGCGAGGAGGTCAGCCTGCATGGCCTTCTTCTGATCAGGAGATGATGCCGCCATGTACCCGTGGACGCCGGCTATCCAACCGGCAATATTCCGGAGGTTACGGAAGTAGCTCCGCAGAGCCCGCACTCTATCCCGCTGGTCCAGCAATACGTCGTAGGGGCGAGTCCCCGGGGATTGCCGGGCCAGGGATCCCTCCAGCAGGGTGATCGCCTCATCCAGAGGTTCCCACGCCAGCGAGTCGCTCTGCCGGACGATGGAGACCGCCTGTTCCCTGTCTATGAGGAGCCAGAGTGCATCCGCACTGAAATCTATCAGTGTGGGATTGTTGAATGTGGAGATCATATGCTCTTCATAGTATGTGCGTTCACTCTCAGGGATTTTTTCAATGTTCGGGACGAACGGCCGGACCAACGTCCGGTACCATGCGTATGCCCAGCTATTGCCGTAGAGCGGAACATCCGGAAAAGACCGGACCGCCTGGTCGGCCAGCCGCCATGCCTGTACCAGTACTGGAGCCTCCTCCCCAACCCACCGACGTGCGACCGACTCCACGATCTCATCTACCGTGCTGGGGATCCCCGTTTGATAGGCACGCACAACCTCCCGGTTGATGTTCCAGGGTGTGAGCGAGGGAGGATCGAATGTCACGGATATCTCCTGCGCACCGGGAGCCACGGCAGAGGCAAGGTTCTCGTAACTCAGCCAGGGAGAGGGAACGCCAAGGAGGAAATTTCCCTCGGCCCGCGCAGAGGCAAAGAGACGGGATCCCGTCGACCCGAGTCTGCGAATGAGAGACCAGGTCTTCTCATTTGACGTGTCTTGAGGCTGTATGTGGAGATCCAGCCCATTGCCAAGACCGCCCAGTATCACATCCTGCTCCGCCCCGAACCAGGAGAGTGAGGCGATCAGGCGAAAATCGGGATTAGTCTCTGCGGCCGCATCGCGCAAGAGCCGGAAGTAGCGCAGAACGTTCTTTCCCGCAGCCTCAGCAATTGCCTCCTCTGTCTTCCACTCCCGAATGAGGTAAGCGCCCCCGTTCCTGCCGGCATAGAGCGTGGATGTGTATTCGAAACCTGAGCCGCTGTCGTTTGTCCAGAGATAGAGATATCCCAGCTCCGGCACCTCTTTCATCAGCTCTCGCATCAGCTGCGCGTAGTGCCATCGGACCACCGGGTGGCTCAGCGTTGCGGTGTATCGGGGGCGGTAGCTCCGGTACGGGTGATCAACGCGCGCACCACGTAGGTATGGGTATTTTACAAAGAACGCCTCCGGCATGCTGCGAGGGGAGCAGATCCTGATCCCCGGTGTGAGGCCGTATGCGACGGCAAGCCTGGCGTTCTGTTTCAGAAGATTCAGGTTTGCCTCCAGATACTCAGGGGGGTAGATGCCCCGGTTGAGGTCTGTCGCGACAAACTGATCCAGATCCGGGCTGCTCCAGTAGAAGCGGTGGTAGATCTCACCCGGAGGACCTTGCTCGTAGGCAGCAGGGAAGGCAATCACATTGACAATGACATGAGAACAGCCAAGCCGCGCGAACTCCTTCATCGCAGCTTCCGGGTCATAGCCTCTCATAGACCGGGGAATTCCTGCAAACATGCCGTCATTCCCCTCCAGCCAGGGAAGCCGCACGGAGACTGTCCGCCCCTCGGAAAAATGCCGTACATCCTCACCGGCCCAGTCATCCCTGAGGCTGCAGAAGGCCGTGTAGAGGAGATGCGTGTGCGAAGAGAGGAGCTCTCCCGTCCCGTCCGGTGCAAGCCGGAACCGGTACCGTCCGGCCGAGGAATCCGATTGATCCCGTGACACCTGAATCCTGAGCGACCCCCTGCCAATCGGCACTCCCGGCGACACCTCTTTGATTGCGGCGCCATGCACGAACTCCTCCTGGATCGCCTCGGCTACCGTACGTTCGACAGGAAATCCCGACGCGGGGATCTCCAACCTCATCACCTCCTTGAATGCATCACTGACCGTCACCCCCTCTTGCGCGCACACCGGTGACATCCCGAGAACGAACAACGTGCCGCAGAGAACTAGCCGGGATAGGTTCATCGATAGCTCCTTTTTCAGTTGTGCCACGTTTCTAGACCACGTAGTAATCCTGACACTCCTTCTCTTTCCCACGGATCACCCTTCTGCCTTTCAGCGGCCCGCGGGATTCCGTGACCACTGTGCACTGGTTCTCCCCTTCACCCCTTTTGAGGTAGACCACGACCCAGTCATCGGTTTTCCCCAGCTTGTGGGCAGTCGCGGTGTTGGAGAACATCACGGTGAACTTGTATCCCTTGGAGGTGCGTGTCATAACGGGCAGCCACGCCTTCTTCTCCGGGTTCAGCAACCGGGGCGCGATCATCTTCAGATTGCCTGCGTCGGCTTCCTTCCGGTATTCTTCATCAATCTCCAGCACCAACTCAACGGGTACCTCGATCGGCTTCGTGAACGTATGGCCGGACTTCTTCTTCTTGATGGCATTCAGCTTCTCTTCCGGAACCTCCTTCTCCAGCTCTTCGAGGAGTTCCACCTTTCCCGTCTCCACGTACTCCTGTATTAGCCCGGCCAGCTTCTCCCCTACCCCCTTGAGACCCGAGAGGCCTTCTGAGCCCTCCTCCCGGACAAGATTTGCCAGGGATTGACGCACGCTCGCGACAGAATCGGCTGCCGTACGGTAGCTTCGGACACGGAAAGGGTTTTCGCCTTTTGCATCGAGCAGGTCGGCAATCCGATTCAGAAGGTCGGCTATCTCTTGGTTTTTCACTGGTTTGGAGGTCATTGCCACAGTGAGCGTTGTTCCATTCCCTCTCTGTCCGATATTGCTCTGGTCAGTGCGTAGGAGGGCGTGAATGACGTCTCTGCCCGACACGGGCGGTCAGAAGATGTGTTGCGAAAAGATATGGGAGTCAGAGGGGATTGTCAAACGAGGGTAACAGAACCTTGGGCTGGAGCGCTCACCGCCCGGGTGTGGAGTCAGGTATAATGCGCCACACTCCCAGAACCACTCGTTCAGTCCTGTTTGGCAAGGTAAGGGCATGCCGAATGGCCGCCCTGTAGCCCGCGATGTATTTGTCTCCCGGAAAGAACCGGAGATCGGCAGATACTTCCTCAGCTCGTCTGAAGCATTCCTCGGCAACCTCTTCAACCGCGGACTTCCAGGAATCATTCAGCATTGCCGCATAAGACGTTCGGATGTCTTCCAGAGATCTCTCTCCACCTCGGGATGGACCGAGGGCAATCCGCAGAGGAACATTAGTCTTCCCCGCTGCCAGATCCTCCTCCATGTCGCAGATGTCGTCCAGGATCTGTGAAGCCTTTCCCATCTCTTGGAAGAATACCTGCATCCTCAGTATCTCGCCCTGCCTCCCTGTGAGCTCCAAAGCAGCCATCGTCCCGACAGAGAGAACCGCATCCACATGGGCATGTGCCTCCAGGAGGGACTCGACATCAGCTTCTGGATCACGATGAAGCTCGTCTACCCGTACGATCCCCGCCAGGGTAGTGCGCACTGCATCTCGATAGGTGCTGATGAACGTTGTCGACAGTCCCGGAACCATTTCAAAGCAGCGTTCACCTTCAAGGAGGAAGAGATTGGGCAATAGGCTCAACCGGCCCCGCAGGGCGTGCCCGTCGAGAAGATCATCAAGGATCCGGATCCCAAAATAGAGGCAGAGCTGTCCACGGAGAAGCTGTACCGTCGCGTCGCTTCTGAGGGCCGGTCTCCCAAGTCTGCCGCCCTCGTAGATGGTCTCCGGCAGTGTCAGCCAGAATGGAGGGGATGAACCCGGCTCATAATGATCCGCCCAGTACGATCTGAAATCCAACGCGAGCGGACGGGGCCAGGAGTCCAGAACAGGCGACAGAAGTTCTTCAACCATCGCATTCAGGTGTGGGCTCGATCTAGAGCCTCCAGACGGGGCGGGGTAGACGCTTGACCCTCTCCCGGGCAGGTGGGTCGCATTTGCATTCGTTCTTCAGGCAATAGTATGCCTCACAGAGATCCTCCGATTTTCCCTTACCGTAATTCAATAAGTCCTGCAGTATCGCGATGTCCTCCTCGGAAATCCCTGGTTCGAGTCCCCTCGCGAACCTCTCTACCTTCTTCTTTTCGAGAGGCTTCTTGCTGAGGTCACAGAGATTATCAATATTGTGCATGATTGCATAGAGAACATTGTACAACTCTTGGCTCACCTCTTCTCTTTGCATGGTAGGCCTCCATTGTGTGTTCTACATCTTGACCATCGTGACTCTGCCGGGGGTCGGACCAGGACCGCATCCTCCTCTGGGACATTCACTGGGGGTGGAGCCGCACCCCATTGTCTCTGTGGGATCCCAGCAGGGTTACTCTCCGCTCAGCTTCCATCGCCATTACGCTGACCGAGTCATGCCGGAGATACGCCCTGTAGTGACCAACCGCATCGGCAGTCTTCCCGCTTGCATCAAGTATTGTTGCAAGCAGGAGATGTGCCTCAGCGCAGCTGGGTTCTAGTACAAGCGCTTCGTGGATTGCCACCAGGGCAGCAGCTGTATCCTTCATCTGACAAAACGCCTGGGCTCGGTCGGCACGAAGCATCGCTGAGTTGGGATTCGTAGCAAGCGCTCGCACAAAGTACCGATCCGCAATCATCGGAAGCTCCATATCCAGAAGGAGGCGGCCCACATCGACATAGACGTCCTCCCATCTCATGCCCAACGACCGAAGACCCTCGTAGGCCTCGAGCTCGTACCGGGAGGCAGCCGATGTATCCCCGTCACGCAGTGCGTACGCGGTCAGGTGAACATAGACATCACCGCTGACATGTGTCAGATTCAGGGCCTGATCCAGCACTCTTCTTGCCTCGTCCCATTTTCCTAGCTTGGCCAACACTCGCGCATACCAGGGGTAGGCCGGTGGAAATGCCATTCCTGACTCCACCACCGCGCGGAAATCCCGGGCTGCGCCCTCGTAATCTCCGAGTTCGTACCGTGTCCACCCTCTATTGGTGTGGAGTATGCGGTTCCCCGGAGCGTACGTAAAACCCTTGTCCAGAGCTCTCAATTGCTCGCTCAAATCGCCATCGAGGCACTTGTCCGCATACTCTATCATTGCTCTCTCAAATGCCGTTGCTTCTCGTTCTGCCGCCTTGAGAGCAGCAACATGCACCTCGGCTTCATCGGTCTTACCGGCAGCAACCAGGTCGGGAACCATCCATACCCGCGGAGCAACAAACGTGGAATCCAGCTCAATCGCTTTGTAGAGCAACGGGCGTGCCCCAGGCTCCCCGGTATAGACCTGTATCACCGCCTCAAGAAATGCCTTCTTCGCGGCAATAGTCTTCATCCGGGTGGGTATCCAAGGACGCAGGTCAGTATCCTCGTTGGGATGAATAACCTCGATGTCGAAGTAGTATTCAATTTGTCGGACAGCTCCAGAGACGGCTGCATCAAGTGCATGTTCGGTTGAGAACGGTGCAGTTGCGGTAAATTCAATGGTCCCCGTCGCAAGAGTCAGGAGGTTGGCCTGAAGTGTGAATCCGCCACCCCCATTGGTGATGCTTCCCTCCAGAACATAGTCAATATCCGCCTCGCTCAACCTTTCATACATCCTCTGATCCTTTGCCGACGTACTTGGATCCCCCGGCTCTCCACCTCTGTCTGACCCGAGAAATGGGTCCTGCACTTCAAGAAACTCTATGGCCGTCAATTCACGCACAAGGAGGTTCCGAGCCCATACTGACAGCTCGGGATTGCCAGTCAGATTCTGGATTGGCAGAAGTGTCACTTTCCATTTCTGGAGATCGGCCTGACCTGAGAAAATCCCGGTCAGGAGAATAAGAGTAGCAGTTGCCACAACTCCTACAAGACCGGCAGCCACTTTGGCCCCCGTCGAGGAAACGACGGTGCGAAACCGCCCCGCCTTGCCTCTCACAGGTGTCTTTCGAGCACGACGTCGTCCTTCCGTGTCGGGTGGAGTATCCATCCCCGACTTCGCCCGTTCCAGATCTGCGATCATCGCATCTGCGGTCCCGTACCTCTGATCCGCTTCTCGGGCGAGCGCGGTGGTTGCGATGTGGTCGACGAGAGGAGAGAGACCACGACGATGAACAGACGGAGGTTGCGGATCCAGATTCTGTATGGAATAGACCAGCGCCTGCTCGAATTCGCTTTCGAATGGCCTGTGGCCGGTCAGCATCTCATAGAAGACCACCCCGAGAGACCAGACATCTGTCCGGTGATCGACACGTTCGCTTCTGGACTGTTCCGGAGACATGTAGGCAAGCGTTCCTGGAAGTACGCCGTCTTTGGTGATGTCGGTCAGGTCCTTCAGTTTCGCGATACCAAAGTCAACGATTTTGACGACACCTTCGCCCGTCACGATCATGTTCGCCGGCTTGACATCACGGTGGATGATGCCGTGTTTGTGAGCCGCCGAGAGACCCCGGGCGGTCTGGAGCGCCAGATCAATTGCCTCATCCACCTCCAGCGGACCACGAGCTATCTTCTCCTTTATCGTCTCCCCTTCGTAGTAGTCCATGACGATGAAGACGTGCCCGTGGAGTGTATCGTCGATATCGTGGACGGTACAGATGTTCGGGTGGTCAATGGCTGACGCCGCGCGTGCTTCATGCGTGAAGCGCCGTCTTGCCTCGGCGTTTCGGAGGTACTCAGGAGGAAGGAACTTCAGGACGACAAGGCGGTCAAGGCGCAGATCTCTCGCTTTGTACAAAATCCCCATCCCCCCGGAGCCGATGAGTTCCAGGATCTTGTAGTGAGAGACTGTCTGCCCGACGCGTGCGGCCATCACAGAACCTCCTTCAGGTGCGGGCCATGCTTCATCCGCCCCCAAGTTCTGCGAGAGGTGTGTACCATCAAACGTAAGCACCGGTCTTCCTAGAGTCAATTCAGGGAAACAACCAGACACGGCAAAGCCTCCCCACCTCGCCGTATTCCCTTGTGCAACTCCCATGCCCAGGAAAACCCCTCATATTCCGCCCGGATTAGGGGGTGACCTCCTCGGGTTGCTCGGTTTCGAACAGGGAGGTGTTCGAAACCGAGCAGTTTCGATCCCAGAGGCAGGTCCCTGCCGGCAGTATCCAGGTTGAGCGGCCGGTGCTCAGGGAGGGCAGATCTCAGAGTTTTGGGGGCTCTCCCCCTTTCAAACTTTCGAGACGAGCGAGGAGCAGACCAGGCTATTCCATCTGTCGCATTCTAACCTCGATCTCCTCACTCTCTCGCAGCAACTCAAGAAGAGCGGTTGGATCCGTCTTGCCGTAATGGTATGGGTAGAGCACCTTCGGCTTGAACGCCCTGGCCGCATCTGCGACCATCTCCGGTGTCATCGTGTAGGGGAGGTTCATGGGAAGAAAAGCGATATCGATCTCCTTGAGTGCCTTCATCTCAGGCGTATTTTCCGTATCCCCGGCCACATAGACGCGGGTATCTCCAAAACTGAGTATGTACCCGTTCCCCTCCCCCTTCGGATGAAAGAGAGCCCCGCCTGGCCGCTTGTGCACCAGATTGTAGGCGGGGACTGCCTCGACGGTCATACCCAGTACCGTTTGAGTATCCCCATTCCTCATCACGATCCCCCCCTCAATCTCTCCGGCACAGATTTCGGTCAGGACGATCTCGGTACCTTCACCACGAATCTGCTCCACTGCCTTCAGGTCGAGGTGATCGCCGTGATGGTGCGTGATGAGTATGAGATCGGCATCGGGAAATTTCTTGTACTCTGCCACCTTGCTGAAAGGATCAATATGGATCGTCTTCCCCTCCCACTCCATCATCAACGACCCGTGACCGACAAAGGTTATCTCCAGGACGCCCGCAGATGTCTCGATGGTGTCCTTCTCAAAGTTCACCTGCGCCGTAACCGGGGACACGGCGAGGAAAAACGCACACGTGACCGATAGGGACATTTGCCTCATGGTGTCGCTCGTCATTTGCTCACCTTTGATCCAGAGTTCGTAGAATCCTCCATACGTGACTCCAGGCATGGCCGCCTCTGAAACTCGATCGTGTGATCCCCGTGGCCGATCCGAGCGCACAGTACCAGGTCTTCCACGACATCGCGAGGCGTCCATCTCCATGTCAGGGCCACCTCGTCCCCACTCTCACCGCCACCATATCTATAGGTGACACTCGTCCTGGAGCCGGCAGGAACCCTGGCCCCGTGTTGACCATCACCAAAGGCAATGAGCGCGGAACCATCTTCACCAAGGCGCACCGTGTAAACCGCGTCCTCCGGTCCTGCCTTATCGAGAGATGACACCTGTGTCCAAGGCACTCCATCCACAATCAGACCAACCGCGACCTTTGGCCTGCCTTCGCTCGCTGCTGATCCCTGAGCACTGTCACCGGTTGAGGAGCACGCGGAGAAGGCGACAACCAGAATTGAAACAATCACCACGGGGATCTCTTTCATAATCATCTCCCTTACTGCTCGTTTCATGTCAGTTGCCCCTGCTATTTCACCAGAGTTATGCCGTATGAATGCGCCCGCCCGTGTGCACTCAGCCGAAGGATATAGGCACCGCTGGCCAGCGCCCCCGCCCGAAGGAGATGGGTGTGACGTCCAGCCTCGTACAGGCGATCCAGAAGTGTCTCCACCCTCTCACCATCCATGCTGTAGAGCTCCAGAACGACATGAGCGGCCTTGGCCAAGCTGAAGAGTACCCTCGCTGTCGCGTTGAAGGGGTTGGGATAGACCGATTCTATCCTATACTCTGAAATCACTGAGGTCGGCTTTGTTTCATCAACGCCGGTGGGCTCCGAGACGATTTGGAAGATCTCAAAGTGAGTGAAATCTAGAAAGTGGACCAGGTTGTTCGCCAATACGATATGGTGCCCAAAGGCCCCCGGGGTTTGGTGATAGGCGACCTCGACGGGGTCTCCAGGATCAGAGATATCCAGAACATGGAGGCCGATCCCCTGGCCATCGGCAACGTAGAGGCTATCTCCAGACACCAGAAGATGAGTGACCTCTGCCAGTTCCTCCTTGTACTGTCCAATGAGCGTGGGAACTGTCGGGTCTGAGATGTCGAAAATGAGAATTCCTTCGTCAAAATCCGAGAGGTATGCGTACTCGCCGTCAGATGATAAGTCTATCCACCAGGCTGAGCCCGGTGTTGCATAGCTTTCCGCCTCCCTGATGTTGGCCGGATCCGAAACATCCAGAACATAGAGCCCGAAGGCCTGGTCCGGCGCGAACAGGTACGGCCACAGGACCTTCACGTTTCGCACTCCAAAATCCTAGTTCGTCACAGGATCCCACAGTGTCCAGCTCCCCAGCGGCTGCGGAGAGGAGGGATTGCTGACATCATAGATGACGAGCGCATTGTTATCGGCTATGTAGGCAATGCCGTCAACCACACAGAGCCCCTGTGGCATGCCCGGCGTTGTGAAGGCACCAGCTTCAACCGGGAGCATCGGATCCGACACGTCGATGATCATAACCCCCGAGAGTCCATCATCCGAAAAAGCCGTGATGTAGACGTAATTCCCTTCCACCGACTGACCTGTGCAGTTGTCCGGCAGAGCTATCCAGCCCATCTGCTGGGGTACCCCCGGTCGGAGACGTCGTAGATGTAAAGCCTGTAGTGCCCGGAGGACCAGTAGCCGTCGTAGTAGAGGACGTACGCGCAGTCACCCGACACATCGACGATGTCAGCCATCCAGGTTGCCACTCCAGGGCAGCGATCGGTGTTGAGCGCGTGTCCCGTTTCCACTGGAGCTGCAGGGTTTGAGAGATCGACAATCCGAAGGCCTGACGCCTGCCCTGACGCGACGTAGGCATAGTTGCCTGAGAGCGCGACGTCGTAGGACTGCTGGACGAAGCTATGTACTTCACCAAGCATGCGCACATTGGAGCCCTCCTGTCCCAGGGCAGCCCCGCAGGTGTACCCCAGCAGGAAGAGGCCCAAGACAAACCACCCTGTCCGAGTCATGATCCTCCCTCCTCGATTTTCTCACTTCCTACACCTACGTACGAGACCTCAGGTGTGGAGATTCGGTGCGGGGCAGAGAAGCCTGCCAATGGAGCGATCCTCTCCGCGCCCAGGCAGAGGAGTCAGGGGGAAGCACACCAGTCCACAACACCCTGCGGACGGAGCTCCAATGGCAAAGTAGCCTGCCATGCAACAACTGTCAAGCACTCAGCAGTTGACTCTCGACTCATGGTGGTGTATCTTGTTTCAGGCCAACCTTTTTCCTCCCGTTCCCAAGTAGAAACAACTGCCATGAGTTCCCTCGTCGGGCAAACAGTTTCCCACTATCAGATTTTCGAGCGTATTGGTAGCGGCGGGATGGGCGTTGTCTACAAGGCCCGAGACGTGCGTCTGGACCGCATCGTTGCACTCAAGTTCCTCCCCCCTGAAGTAACCCGCGATCCGGAGGCAAAGCGGCGGTTCGTAAAAGAGGCAAAGACCGCCTCCTCCCTACAACACGCGAACATCTGTGTCATCCACGACATCGAGGAAGCGAACAACGGACAGCTGTTCATCTCCATGGAGTACTACGAGGGAGAAACGCTCGACAGGACCATCCTCCGGGGGCCGCTTCCCCTCCAGGATGCCCTGGATGTAGCCATCCAGACGGCAGAGGCACTGGCGCGCGCACACGAGACCGGCATTGTCCACCGGGACATCAAGCCCGGCAACATCATGCTCACTTCCAGGGCCGAGGTGAAGATACTGGATTTTGGGCTTGCGAAGCTGTCCAGCACGGGAGATCCGATCGAAGCAGGAACGACCTCAGGCACGGTTACCTACATGTCTCCCGAGCAAGCCCGTGGGAAGGCAACGGATCACCGGTCTGACCTCTGGTCCCTGGGTGCCGTGCTCTATGAAATGATGACAGGTCAGCCCCCTTTCAGCGGGGAGTTTCAGAACGCCATCGTGCATCTGATACTCCACTCGGAGCCCCAGCCGTTAGGGAGCCCTCCCGCCGATATTCCCGTGGAGGTTCAGCAGATCGTGCAGAAGGCCCTGGCGAAGGATGTGTCCCAGCGATATCAGTCCGCCGACGAAATGCTGACCGACCTGCGGAGCGTTCGCACATCTGGTGAATCAGGAACACCCGGCCCAGACGAGCAACCTACCAGTCCATCGACCTCCCGAAGACGGAGGGCACTTGTCATCGGCCTCGCCACATTGATCCCAACTGCCGCGTTAGTCCTCTGGCTGCTGGGCAATCTGGGAGGAGGGAACGCCGATCAAATCCGGGAGCCATCGATCGCCGTCCTCCCCTTCTCGTCTATTACGCCGTCAGAGGAGGACAGAATCTTCACGGAGGGGATTCACGACGATATACTCTCCCACCTAGCGAAGATTCGCGGCCTCAGGGTCCTGGGCAGACAGTCCGCACGCCGCTACCGGGATTCTGATCTCCGGCCCGCCGAGATCGGCAGCCAACTGGGAGTTGGCTATCTGCTCGAAGGAAGCGTACGGCGAGTGGCGGACAGCATTCGGATTGTCGCACAATTGCTGCGCGCAGAGACGGGAGAGCACATCTGGGCAGAAACATATGACCGCGAGTATGCAGCAGTCTTTTCCATTCAGACAGATGTCGCTCAGCGAGTTGCACACGCCATCCATGCCAGGCTGACACCAGAGGAGCAGGACCGGATCCGACATATACCGACGCAGAACCTTGAGGCGTATGAATACTACCTCCGGGGAAAACACTATACAAACAACTACTGGACCTTCGATACACACCGATTGTCTGCTGCAATGTACCGGGAAGCCTTGAGCCTCGATTCGACCTTCGCTTTGGCCTCCGCACGGCTCTCGCTCGCGTATTCGGAGCTCTACACCATGAGAATGGAACGGCTTCCACAGAACCATCTGGACAGTGCGAGGATCTTTCTGGAGAAGGCGCGCTCAATCAACCCGACGCTGGCGGAGGTGCACCTGGCGAATGGTCTGTTCCTGATCATCGAATCCTTGGACCTCGATGGTGCTCTCGAGCTGTACGAGAAGGCACTGGCAATTGAACCCGGAAATTCGGAGACGTATGAGAGAATAGGCCACGTCCATTTCTTTCAAAGGAATTTCGAGAAGGCCGATGCCTTCTACGAACGGGCCTATGAACTGGACCCGCAGGGAAGGCGGGCAATAGGATCGCTTGCCTACTCACACTTCGTGCAACGCAGATGGGAAGACGCCGACATGCTCTACAGCAAGAGCACAGCCCTCTTCCCCGAAAGCGAGCAGGCATACGCCTGGAGATCAGCTATTCGCCTCTCCGGGCACGGCAACATCGAAGGCGCACGCAGGATTCTGGAAGAGGGGATCCGGCATGTCCCGAAACCTGCGCGGTGGTCCATCACACAGAGGTTGAAGGTTGAAATCTACGCTAGGAACTATGCTCGCGCCCTTGCCCTGCTTGGGGATGAGACAGACAGGGACCTCTCGAGGGCAATGACGCATCGATACATGGGAAACGAGGAGGAGGCCACACTCTCTTTTGATGCTGCGAGGGCAACGGCAGAGGATCGAATCCGGAAGTGGCCCAACACGACACCGGACTACTGGTATCTCGGGTATGCGTACGCAGGTCTGGGAAGGAAAACCGAGGCGATCAGCAATGCACGGTACAGAGTCGACACCCCTGCTCACGACATCTACTGGCGTGAGCTCTCATTGCAGCATCTGGCACGCATCCTCGTCATGGTGGGAGAGCACGAACAGGCGATGGATGAACTGGAACACCTCCTTTCCGTTCCCTCCCGCCTCAATGTGTGGGACCTCCGGCTCGATCCTGTGTTCGATCCGCTGCGTGATCACCCGCGTTTCAAGAGACTCGTTGCAGACGATCATGAGCAGAGTCTAAACTAACAACACTCCCAGTGTTTACGGAGGCCGCCGCGACACACCACATCCCGTCCCTCTGGCGGTGGTTCTACACAGTGTCGCTGCGTTGCTGGATTCCGACGCTAGAGAACGC
>WOR8_10001201_pt1 | contig 26517 bp, 27 predicted proteins | sample DeeMarSeWOR38_10_FD_19890 | JGI IMG/M metagenome (IMG submission 19890) | reverse complement strand
TTCGACGCGGGTCGCGAAACTCCGAGTGCATGCCGAGGGACAGAGTACCTCGTAAATCCAACTGTAAAACTTATAGTTGCCAACGACGACAACTACGCTTTAGCTGCTTAAAAACCAGCTCTAAGCCTTCCGCCCGGATCGTGCCTGTGCGTCCGGATCACGGGAGTCACCGACACGGGACCGCGGTGCGGGCATGTGGTAGCCCGCAGCGAGATTAAAGACGGAATAAGCATGTAGAGCTCGTAGCGTAGGGCTTGCGGACGTGGGTTCGATTCCCACCACCTCCACCAACACCGAAAAACCGCCGTCAGGCGGTTTTTTTGTTGGTGGGCAGTGGCTGGGAAGAGAAGCCACGTAGTGGGTTCACAAAACGCGGCGCAGCCCGTTTTGGACGCCCGAAGGGCGCCGCGAGGCGGTGAGCTGCCGAAGGCAGCGAATCCATTCCCACCCCAATGCCTCGCCGTCCTCCCAAGCCGTGTCCCATTCGTCGCGCTGCCGCGTCGACGCATCGTTCGGATTATTGCCGGCGCGCCGGGGTTCACAAAACGCGGCGCAGCCCGTTTTGGACGCCCTTACTTCGTCACCGATATACTGTCGCAACCGAATTGACACCGACCAACCCCCATGCCCACCCGGATTTTCCTAGTGCGCCACGGTGCCACGACCCTGACTGCCGAAGACCGCTTTGCCGGATCCTCCAACGTAAGCCTCTCCGAAGAGGGCCGACGACAGGTCACAAGCCTCGCCCAGCGCCTCGAGAAGGAGCAGTTGCATGCCGTCTACTGCAGCCCGCTCGACCGAACGGTTGAAACCGCAACGATACTGGCTTCCCCCCATAACCTGACGCCGGTTCAGGAACCCGGCCTGCGTGAGATCGATTACGGACACTGGGAAGGACTCCGTCGCTCGGAGATCGAGACTCAGTTCGCCGATGAGTACGAGGCCTGGCAGGAAGATCCATTCACGATCGGGCCACGTGACGGCGAGTCCGGTGTCAACGTGCTGAATCGCGCGCTTAGCGTGATGCGCCGAATCGTCGAGGACAATCGTCACAGGAACGTCCTGGTCGTCGCGCACAAGGGCGTCAACCGTATCCTGATTTCGAGTCTGTTGGGTTTCGACGTACGAGGTTACAGGGACAGGCTCGATCAGAGCCCGGCAGGCCTTAGCATCCTCGACTTCATGGGCGACGTCCACGCGCGGCTGCGTCTGTTGAACGATGTATCCCACTATGAGGGCGTACCCGCACGCATTCTGACCGAACGTTTGTCGGCATGGTGGGGCGCGCGGCAGGACTCCTGAGTCGTCAGCCGCGTCTGTCGCGCGGGTGCCCGTAGCCCGTCAGGTGGCCTTCCTTCACGTATAGCAACGCGCCCTCTGCCAGCGTGTACGGCGCGTGGCGACTGCCGTCGGGATAGCGCACCCAGCTACCCTGTGGATAACGCCCGTGCTCGTCGAGGAACGCGCCCTCCAGGACGAATATTTCCTCTCCGCCCGCATGGGAATGCACTGGATAGACGGTATCCGGCAACCAGCGCAGGAGGAACACGTTTTCATCGCCGTGGCGGTGCAGTGGCATTATCTCGACGCCGTCGATGCGGCCCGGGAGCCACCCGCCCGAACCGGTATCGACAGCGAGTTGCGCCGTGTCGTCGCTGGCAAACTGGTGCAGCTTGACGAATATCGTCGCGCCCTCGGAACCAATCTTCGGGCTGTGACGGGTACCGATCGGATTACGCAGGTAGTAGCCGGCCGGATAACTTCCATGCTCATCGCCGAACTCGCCATCCAGCACGAGAATTTCTTCCCCGCCACCATGCTCATGTGCCGGAAAACGGCTGTTCGCGGCGTAGCGCACTATCGATGTCGCCCGGGCGACTTCGGCACCGACCCGGTCGAGCATCATGCGCTCGACGCCGGGCGCCGGTGAAGGAACCCACTCGTACTGCTCCGGCGTAACCGTGACGCGTTGATCGAAATCCGCCCGAAGCTTCATGCCGGCTATTTGTCGTCCTCGGCAAGCCGCTTCCGAACCAGGCCCTCGAGCCGGGTCAGTCCGCCTTCCCTGCCCAGCTTAAGTGCCTCCTCATCGTCAGCACCCTCGAGACTGGCCCGCAATGCGAGCAGCGCCCCCACCCGATTGCCGCTGGCGCAATGAACCAGCACCGGTCCCGGGTACTCCTGCAGGAGTTCGTCCAGCTTCCTCGCGCTTTCGAAGGAAACATCCTCTTCGCTTGCAATCGGAAAAGCGACATAGTGCAGGCCGAGTTCCTCGACGAACGCCGGTTCTTCGAATCCCCGGTCTTCGTCCTCCGCGCGCATGTCGATCACGGTGGCGTAGCCGGAATCAGCAAAGACCTCCAGCGCCGCCTTGTCAGGCTGCCCTGCCGACGTGATGCCGTCGACCGGTGACACGGTGCCGAGCTCCACGACTTGCCCGAGATCGACTTTGAGACTTGTAACCGGCGCAAGATCCGGCTGTTCGGCGCCGGCGGCAAATGCCAGCAGAGCTATCGTCAATACACTGATCGGTCTACGCACAATTTTTCCTCTATTCCAGGAGCCAACACCCACTCAGTCGGCGAGGCTCATGTCCGTGTCTATCTCAATGCCGCGATCCGTAAAAGTCACGTCGATCTGCAGACGCTCATAAAAGTCCGCAGCCACATCGATGATCTCGGCCAATGCATCGCGCATTTCTTCCGGCATTTCTTCGTCATCGCTCTCGCGCATGGCCTCACCGAGCATTTTATAATATCGCTCAGCATCGACTCCCACACTCATGAATGGCGGTGGCGCGCCCGACTCCGCCTTCAGGAGCGACGGCAGGACCATGTCGCCATCCTCGCTCACCGACAGGGCGATCGCCGAATCGGTCAGTGCAATCCACGCACTCTCTGTACCGCCTTCGGCGTCGGGCAGCTCGAATTGATGAGCTTTGCCGTCCGGCTCGATATTCATTTCAGCGAGCTGCGGGACCATCGCCTGACCCATGGCCAGTAATCCCTGCGAATTGTCGATCGCCAGCAAGAAGCTGGCGTCCATGGATTCCGGAGGCTGCTTGCGGCCGAGGTCGAATCCCTCCATGTCTTCGACGACGGCGAGGAATCCGTGAAAGTCGTAGAGTACGGGCGGCACCGGCTGGGCAAGCGCCTGCTCGCTCGCATTAAAAAGCCCATCCTGGAAGTCTGCGAGATGCTCGCATTCCCACGGCTCTTCCCGGAGTGCGGCAACGTGTGTATCGAAGAAAGAGCGAATCGCTTCGGCATCCAGGCTCATGCCAAAAGAAAACAGGCCTTCATAGATCTGGCCCAGCCCCGGGACAGGCGCGACGAAGCTCTTGAATTCGGCAGCGATGTCATCGCGAAGTTCGACGACGGTCAGGGAACGCAGCGTCTCCGCCGATACTTCCTCGTAGCCCGAAACGATTCGCGGCGCGATTTTCACAAGCGACCGAAGCTCGCCCTTGCAGACGTCGCTCAGCTCGCCTGCGTCATATCCCATCACCTCCAGCAGCAACGCGTCCAGACCCTCCGGCTCTTCGATGAAGGTATCCGCGAGTCGCACGGTATCGACCAGGCCTACGTATTCGTGGAGGTATCCGTACTCGTTCGCGATGTCCAGCAGCTTGCCGCTGTCCGCGATGTTCTCGACGGGCAGGGTCAGGCCCAGCAGGCGAGCCAGGGCCACATCGTCGAGATTCTCCGGCGCCACCGTCAGGACGAGCTGATTAGCGATAGTGGCGATGATGACCCTGAAACCCTCGTCTTCGATGTAGCGGTACGAGGTGCTCTCAAGCTCTGCGACCGGCAGTTGTTCACCGGCCTTTTCCTCGATGCGCGCAATAGCTTCGTCGAACAGCTTCGCATCGCTCAGGGTGACGCGCAGAACCGGCAGCAGTCCATTCCCGTAGAAGAGCAGCGTCGAATCCCGGGTCATGCCGGCATCCTGCAGGCTCTTCAACGACATCATCGACCGGAGTTCATCCACCACGGCGCTGACCTCTTCGATCTCTGCGGAATCCCCGTCGCTCTCGGACTGCGCCTCGCTGACGGCGACCCGCAGCATTTCCGAATACGCCGCCAGCAGACGGTCCAACTTCGGCTCGATCTTGTCCATGAACTCGTCCGGCGGCGGCTCCAGCGTCCCGAACACGTAAGGCGTATCGGCGGGTACGTACCGCAGCAGCCCGCCTGTGTCGGTGAGCGGTGATGGCGGTTGCTTCTCTTCGGCTGATTTCCCGCAAGCGGCGATGCCGAGGGCAAGAACAAGTAGCAGGATGAACTGCCGGGCCTGAACGATCTTCAACATGCGAATCTTCCTGGTCTGGTACGTATTTCGCCGGACAACAGCCATCCGGCGCGGTAATCACGGCACCGGGCGAGAAAAGTAGCGAGGTTTGGCGGTCTCGTAGCGTCGACTGGATCGAATGCCGCCTCTGTCGCAGTATACGCAAATACATGATGAATGCCGAACCGAGAGAGACCATCATGCTCCGCGACGTCGGCGAAGCCGACCTCGAGAATGTACTGCGCCTGAATGAGGCGTCGGTTCCCGCGGTCAACAGCGTCGATCTTGAGCAGATGCGCTGGTTCGCCGCCAACGCAGCCTATTTCAGGGTAGCGCTGCGCGGCGAGGTCTTTGCCGGGTTCCTGATCGGCATGCGTCCCGGCACTGCGTATGCGAGCCCGAATTACCGGTGGTTTTGTGATGCCTACGAGGACTTCGGCTATATCGATCGTATCGCGATTGCAGAAAGCGCACGGCGCCTGGGGATTGCGACGCTTATGTATCGCGACTTCGAGGCCAGCCTGCCGGCAAGTGCCGGCGCGATGACGTGCGAGGTAAACCTCGTGCCCCCGAATGAGTCTTCCATGCGTTTCCACGAGGACTACGGATTCCGCGCGGTCGGGACGCAGACCCTGGACAACGGCTCCAAGAAGGTCGCGCTGATGGCAAAGAGCAGAAAGACATGAGTAACGACTCCAGGGAATTCGACATCATCGTCGTCGGCGCTACCGGCTTCACCGGCGCGCTCGTCGCCGAGTACCTGTGCGAACGTTACGGTGTGGGCAAGGAACTGCGCTGGGCGGCAGCGGGCCGGAGTGAGAAAAAGCTGGCCGCGCTGCTGGAGAAGCTCGGCACGTCGGCAGCGTCACTGCCGACCCTCGTCGTCGACACGCTGGACGCCCGGTCGGTCGGCGAACTCGCACAACGTGCCCGCGTCGTGCTGACCACGGTTGGCCCGTACGCTCGCTACGGGAGCGAACTCGTGGCCGCATGCGCCGAAAACGGCACGCACTATTGCGATCTCGCCGGCGAGGTGCAGTGGATCCGGCGCATGATCGACGCGCACGATGCGCGGGCGCGGCAGACCGGCGCCCGTATCGTGCACTGCTGTGGCTTCGATTCCATACCGATGGACATTGGCGCCTGGTACCTGCAACAGGAAGCCCGGGAGCGCTTCGGCGCGTATTGCGAGTCCATCATCCTGCTCGTCAGGGCCATGAAAGGCGGCGCGAGCGGCGGCACCATGGCCAGCATCATGAACGTCATGCGCGAAGCGCGTGCTGACCGGGACGTTGCCCGTGTGTTGGCCCGTCCCTATAGCCTGAATCCTGAAGGGGAGCAGCGCGGCCCGGACCGGGGCGACCAGCGTGGCATTCGTTTCGACCCTGATGCGCAAACCTGGACGGCGCCGTTCATCATGGCCACGGTGAACACCCGGGTGGTCAGGCGCAGCCATGCCCTGCTCGGCTACCCGTGGGGAGACTCATTCCGCTATCAAGAAGCGATCCGAACCGGCCGCGGTGCCGGCGGGTGGTTCCGTTCAGCGATGATCACCGCAGGACTCACCGGGCTGGTCGGGGCTGCTTCTTTCGGCTGGAGCCGAGACCTGCTGGAGCGCTTCGTGCTCCCGAAGCCCGGCACTGGTCCCGATGCCGCGGCACGTGAAAAAGGATTCTTCAATCTCGAACAGATCGGGCGACTCGCCGACGGACGGCAGATCCGGAGCAGGATCACCGGCGACCGTGATCCGGGTTACGGCTCCACGAGCAAGATGCTGGCGGAGAGCGCCGTGTGCCTGGCACTCGATAATCTCGACTCCGATGCAGGTGTGCTGACCCCGGCTGCGGCGATGGCCGCTCCCCTGCTGAGACGACTGCAGGAGAATGCCGGACTCAGCTTCGAAATCCGGGACTAGTGACTGCCCGCCGTGCCGAAGTAGGCGTCCGGATCAAAGAGCTCACCCGCGGGAATTCGTATCTGCAACCGATTGCGCGGTGACGCGATCGGGCAGGTGGCGAAGTCATTGAATGCGCAGGGCGGGCTGTAGGCGCGATTGAAATCGAGGACGACTCGCCCGTCATCGCCCGGCATCGCGGCATACAGGAACCGGCCGGCCGGATACGTTTCCCTGCCATTGGTACGATCGCCAAACACGAAGAACAGCCGTTCACCGGACGCGTACGCCTCCAGCCTGTGGGTTTCGCCGTCCTTTTCGAACACAACCATCCCTGGCGATTCGGGACTCCAGTCAAGCCCCTCGATCACGGTGCTGGCCGTTACAACCTGCGGCTGCTCGTAGCGTTCCAGCTTCGCCTCGACCCGCCATGACAGATCGATCGGGAAATACGGCAGATCGGGGAACGACGCGAGCGCCGGATGCTCGAAGTCCCTGAGCCGCACCGCGTAGCGGCCGTCACGCTTGACGACTGACCACGCCAGGGACCCGTGTGTAATCATGACGGGATTCTCTGTGGTGTCGTCAGCGATCAGGATTGTTGCCACCGGCTCTTTTTCTGAATATGCGGCCACGCCCTTCTGCGCCACCATGAGCACCCCGTCTTTCGTCAGCCGAAACTCACCGATGTGCTCATCCGCCGAATGCGGGAAGACGAGATCGTTATCGGGCGCCGAACCGAATGTCGTGCGTTCCTGCTCGAGCCAGAAGAGCCCCGCCAGCGTAAGGAAACCCGTCGGTGCCATCAACGACGCTCGACGGCTCTCCCTCCATGCGAGCACGTCTGCTTCGTGCAGAGCGACATCGAACTCGTCGGCGGAGGACCAGGCGGTCACGCTCAGCACGAGCATCAGCAGCGCCGCGCAGAATCGTTGCAAGGAGTTCACTCGGTTACGTTCCCTGTCTCGTACTGAATTCCCTTCGAAGGGTTGCAGCGTAGCGTATCATTCGCCGGATGAACCGCAATAGCGCCTCCCTCGCCTATGCCGACCTGCAGCCTCAGGACTTCCTCGAGGCTCTCGAGAAACTCGGCTTTCGCTGCAATGGCCGACTCCTCGCGCTCAACAGCTACGAAAACCGGGTCTACCAGGTCGGTATAGATGACGATGACGCCATCGTTGCCAAATTCTATCGCCCGAATCGCTGGTCAGATGCGGCGATCCTCGAAGAACATGCATTCGCCACCGAACTGGCCGAGCAGGAGATCCCGGTTATTGCCCCAATGAACATAGGTGGCACGACGCTGCACAAGGTCGGCGACTTTCGCGTGGCCGTGTACCCCTGCCGGGGCGGTCGGGCGCCCGACCTCGACAACTTCCGGCTGCTCGAACAACTCGGCCGTTTTGTTGCCCGGATCCACCTGGTCGGCGCAACCGCGACGTTCCGAAACCGCCCCGGGATCGACATTGACAGCTATGGCGTCGAGTCGATGGAGTACCTGCTCGAGCAGCACTTCATCCCCCGCGAACTCCTGCCGGCCTACGAGAGTGTGGCGCATGACGTCATCGACGGTGTTGAAGCGTGCTTCGATCGCGCAGGCGACACTCCGCAGATTCGAATTCACGGTGACTTCCACCCCGGCAACGTGCTGGTCGCCGGGGAGCGACTGCACATCGTCGACTTCGACGACACCCGCATTGGCCCCGCCGTCCAGGATCTGTGGATGTTCCTGTCGGGGGACAGGGCGGAACAGATTCCTCAGCTGAGCGCGCTCCTGGAAGGCTATACGAGGTTTCGAGAATTCGACGCGCGCGAACTGCACCTTGTCGAGGCGTTGCGGAGCCTGCGGATAATGCATTACGCGGCCTGGCTTGCGCGCCGCTGGGAAGATCCCGCATTCAAACAGGCCTTCCCGTGGTTCGATTCACAGCGCTACTGGGAAGACCATGTCCTCGCGCTGCGGGAACAGGTTGCGCTGATGCAGGAAGAACCGCTCCAATGGCACCCTTATTGACGCGTCAACGCGACGGCAGCGCCCGGCGCCGAGGCGCAATATCGAAACGATCGATCCAGCGCGAAAACGTCCGCCTGCTCAGCTCCTGTAACGCGCTTATGCGCTCGGTCGTCTGCTGACGGATCACCCCCGGATTCACGCGGCCGGCTTCAGCAGCCAGCATTGGCTGGTTCGCCGGGACCGTCAGCCAGCGTTCGACGAGCGAAGCATCAACTTCGAGGTGAAACTGGAAACCATAGGCCTGTTCACCGTAACGAAACGCCTGCACGGCGCTCGCCGGGGATGTAGCCAGGTTTTCTACGCCGGCAGGCAGGCTGATGCCATCTTCATGCCACTGGAACACCGTCTGTGTACTCGCGAAGGTCGAAATAACCGGGTCCCTGCGCCCTGCTTCCGTCAGGTCCACGTCGTACCAGCCGATTTCCCGCTCATCGTTCTTCGAAACCTGTCCGCCGAGCGCCTTCGCGAGGAGCTGGGCACCCAGGCAGATGCCGAGCACGGACATGCCGGCATCCACCGCCTGCCTGATCACGTCGACCTCGGTCGCGAGGTTCGGGTAGGTGTCGATCTGGTGGGCATTCATTGGTCCGCCGAGCACGATCAGTGCCTCGTACCTGTCCAGCGATGGTTGCTGGTGTGGGTCACGGCCGAAGTTGACATAACGAATCCGAAACCCGGCCTCCTTCAGCAACGGGTCCAGGGTCCCCAGGGGCTCGTATGGAACATGTTGAAATACAAGTATTTTGGGTCTGGCCATGCGGTGTCGCACCGGATCTCTGACTGCTTCGGGCACCCCCCTTATACCTGCGAATGCCACTATCGTGAAGTTGACCGCCATATTGCACAAGCCAACACATCGCACTACAGTAGATTTGGTCTGAACCTGGCGGCAATTGACGGAACTCTGGACCGCGTAGCGACTCTGATAGATTGACTGTGCGCCTGAAATGCAGCGGGATACTTTGAATTGAGAGCGAATTTGCGCAGCCTCCTCGGCGGAGCACTGTTAGCGGTGTTCGTGGCCGGCTGCGGCTCGAACGTCACTCTCGACCCGGTCACTATCCCCACCCCCCTGATCGATCCGATGCCGTTGTCGGTTGCGATCCGCATACCGCCCGAATTCGAGCATTACGTGCACGAGGACGAGGTTCTCGGCCGCGAGAAATGGCGCATCGACCTCGGGCGATCCAATGCCGCGTTATTTTCCCAGCTTTTCGGGTTCATGTTCGACGATGTGACGGTGCTCGGGCCCGACGATGACGCCAGCGCCCTGTCAATAGATGCACTCGTTGAGCCGAGCATTGACGCCTTCGAGTTTTCGGTTCCCAGTCAGAGCAAGACCGAGTCCTACGCCGTCTGGATACGCTACAGGCTAAAGGTCTACGACAGTGCCGGCGACATGTACGCCAACTGGCCCCTCAGTGCATATGGCAAGAGCGAGCAGTTCGGGCTGACGGGCGACGAACCACTGAAGCGCGCCGCGATACTCGCCATGCGCGATGCCGCAGCACTGATGATCATGAACCTCGACAAGTCGACCGCCATATCTGCGCTCAAGGATCGTCCTGCCACCGCTGTCGCTGCCGCAGAACCGGCGAGCGCGACCCAGGAGGAGCAGGCACAACGGGAACCGAGGAACCAGCTTCCGCAGCGCCGCGAAGTGAAGTTGCCGCCTCCGGGACCCGTGGCCGGGCCCGCGGTACTGTCGATGGAAACGGATGAAGAAATGTCTCGGGAGACCATTCCGGAGGGAAGCAGCGATGACTGACGCCACCTTACGATCCGGCAAGACTCTTACAGCCGGTTTACTGGCGCTCGCGCTAAGTGGTTGCATTACCTCGCGGGTCGAGGATGCGCGCGAGGGAATGACCGGCATCGAAGAGGGCGAATCGATCGTGATACTCGCCAAGAGTTATCACCTCGGCAATGAAACCGAAGACAAGTACATAAACTGCGTCGAAGACGCGCTATCGCGTGGTTCGAAGGGGCTGCGGGTCATTCCTCACAGGCAGTTCGTGGATTCCCTCTTCCCGTGGTTCGAGCCGAGGACCGCACCTGCCGAGACCAAGGGCCTGCCCAAGCTGATGGAACGTCCCGGAGTGGCCGAACGCATCGCGGAGCAAAACGTCCGCTACATCGTCTGGCTGGACGGCGACACGGATCGGGTCGCCGGCGGCGGCAGCCTGTCCTGCGCGGTAGGCCCGGGCGGTGGCGGCTGCTTCGGCTTCGCCTGGTGGCAGAACGACGCGGACTACAATGCGGCGGTCTGGGATCTCAAGGGCCTCGAATCCGCGGGGTCTGTCACGGCGGACGTGAGCGGCACCTCGTTCCTCCCCGCCCTGGTAGTGCCGATCCCGCTGATTGCACGCGCGAGGGCATCGGCGTGCAAGGGACTTGCTGATCAGCTGCGCGACTTCATTATCGACGAGCCGGAGGTCTGACGGCCGGGCGCGCACGTCCGTCTAGCGAAGTCGGCCCGCCCTCATGAGCGCTCGCCGGTAGTACTCAGCGTCGAGTGATTCCACCGATACCGACCTGCCCGTCGACGGCGCATGGACGAATTGTTCGTCGCCCACGTAGATACCGACGTGCGACATCTTGCCATCGAAACGGAAGAACAACAGGTCACCGGCCTCCAGGTCATCGTACGTCACCATTCGGGCCAGGTCCCAAAGCTGTCCGGTCGTTCTCGGTAATTTCCTGCCGGCCTGGCGATAGGCGTACTGGACCAGGCCGCTGCAATCGAAACCCGCGGGCGATGAACCACCGTAACGATACGCCACTCCAACCTGCCGCAACGCGGCCGCCGCGGCACGCTCGCCGACGGTTGCAGGCGCTTGCGTTGCGGCTGATACTGCGGCCGGTTGCGACTGCAGCGAGTTGGGACCTGCACAACCAGCCAGGCACGAAGCGCCGATGACCGCGAGTGCGGCACGGCGAATGTGACAAAGCGAGTGGGCTATCATGATCTCGACTCGATGCGGCGACCCGAAAAAGGATACGCTGCGGAGCGCGGAAATCGTATGAACTGTATCTCAAGCCGTCTTGATCGCCGTATGCATGCGCAGGCCCCGCCCGTTACGCTGCTGCGGCGACTGGCATTCTTTCTGCTGGTCGCCCCGGTCATGGCCTGCGGCGGTCCGAGTACCGAGACCCAGGGTCCCGATACACCGCCGGAATACGAGATCGACTACCGCGTGATCCCCGACCCGCAGGAGGCTGCGGTAATGGTCGAACTCGAATTGCGGCAGCCCGCGTACCTGCTGCGGGAAGTGCGGTTCCGGGCCCCGGGGGCCCGCTTCAGCGACTTCGAGGGCGACGGGCACATCGACAGGGAAGCGGATGTGCTGAGGTGGTCGCCCCCGGCTAAAGGCGGCAAGCTCCGCTGGCAGGTCAGCGTGCCCCACCGGCGTAATGGCAAGGGCTACGATGCCTGGCTTGGCGAAAGCTGGGGCCTGTTCCGCGCCGAGGACATCATTCCCGCCGCCGCAACCCGCACCATGACAGGCGCGCGCAGCGTTACGCGCCTTGCATTCGACCTGCCTGGAGACTGGTCTGTAGTCACCGAGTATGCGGAAGAGGACGGCATGTTCGACGTGCGTCGCGGGCAACGGCGATTCAAGCAGCCGAAAGGCTGGATCGTGATGGGCGACCTCGGCGTACGCAGGGACACTGTCGCCGGTATCAACGTTACCGTTGCGGCCCCGGTCGACAATGGTGTCCGCCGACTCGATATCCTGGCGCTCCTCAACTGGACCCTGCCGGAACTCGCGCGAATCGTTTCGGACCTGCCACCGAGAATAACGATAGTCAGTGCTGGCAAGCCCATGTGGCGCGGCGGCCTGTCCGCCCCTGCGTCACTGTACATCCATGCCGAGCGGCCCTTGTTGAGCGAGAATGCCACCAGCACCTTACTCCATGAAATCATGCACATCGCTCTCGACTTCGAGACCGATCACGAGCACGACTGGATAGTCGAAGGGCTCGCCGAATTCTACAGCCTGGAACTGCTCCGCCGCAGCGGCAGCATCTCACGGCCGCGATACGATCGAGCCCGGAGGGCCCAGCAGAAATGGGCGCGCAGCTCGGATACCTTGTGCGGAGGGCCTTCGTCCGGCGCAACAACGGCCAAAGCCGTGAGCGTATTCCTGGAACTGGACAGGGAGATTCGCCGCAAATCGGAGGGCGCCAGGAATCTCGACGACCTCGTCGGCGCAATCGTGGCGGAACACGGCAAACTCGACATCGACGTACTTGACCGGCTCGTACGCGAACTCATCGGCGAAAACCCCGACGCACTCCACATAAGGAAGTTGCCCGGTTGCCGTAAGATGTCACAACCTTAATCGCAGATTTTTGCTTCGGGATGGATCGCCGCCAGGACCTCGAAATCATCTTGCGCTCGCGTACTCCTCTGATTGTCATGGAGACCCGCGACGAGCGACGAGTGCTTCGCATGCTGCAGACGATAGGGCTGCAGTCGTCGACAGCCGAGTATATGCCACTGTTTCGCTGGACCATCACCGACGGGTTGCAGCGCCTGGACATCGACCTCGCGCCGCAGCTGATGAACTCCGAGCCGGTTGACGTGCTGAAACACATCCGTGCGGTTTCGAAACCCGCGATTTACGTGCTGCTCGATTTTCACCCGTTTCTCGATGACCCGGTGCATGTCCGCCTCATAAAGGACATCTGCATCCATTACCCGGACGTAGCGCGCCAGCTGATCTTGATCAGCCACAAGGTCGATCTTCCGCAGGAACTGGAAGCATTCAGCGCAAGGGTGGACATGGCTCTTCCCGGTGACGCGGAACGCAAAGCGATCATCGAATCGGTAGCCCGGGAGTACTCAGCGCAGAACTCAGGTGCCCAGGTGCAGGTGGACCCGAAGGCCTATGAATTGCTCGTCCGCAATCTCGCCGGCCTGACCTATGCCGACACGGAGCGCCTAGCACGCAACGCGATCCAGGTAGACGGCGCGATAACGCGCAGTGACCTGCCCGGGGTCATGCAGGCAAAGTACGAACTGCTGAATCACGGCGGCGCGCTGCAGTTCGAATACGACACGGCCCGATTCAGCGACGTTGGTGGCCTCAATCGCCTCAAGACCTGGCTCAGCCAGAGAAAATCCGCCTTCCGGCGCGACAGCGGCGCTGCGCACCTGGACCCTCCGAAGGGAATCCTGCTCACGGGTGTGCAGGGTTGCGGCAAAAGCCTGGCTGCCAAGGCAACCGCGGGAATATTCAGTGCACCGTTGCTCAGGCTCGATTTCGCTGCGCTCTATGACAAGTATCACGGGGAGACGGAACGCAAGTTGCGCGAGTCTCTCAAGACCGCCGACGTGATGTCACCCTGCGTTCTCTGGATTGACGAGATCGAAAAAGGCATCGCCGGGCGTGGCGGTGAAACAGGCACGACGCAGCGGGTGCTCGGAACATTCCTGACATGGATGGCGGAGAGAGAGAGCCCTGTTTTCGTGGTTGCCACGGCCAATGACATATCGGCACTGCCACCCGAGCTCGTGCGCAAGGGCCGCTTCGACGAGATATTCTTCGTCGACCTGCCTGATGCAAGCGTCCGCGCCACGATTCTTGCCATTCACCTGACCAGCCGTGACCAGCGCCTGGCCGACTTCGATGTCGAGTCGCTGGCTGAGGCCATGCAGGGATTCTCGGGAGCTGAAATCGAGCAGGCCGTAGTGTCGGCGCTGTATGCCGCGCACGCGATGAAGCAGCCACTGACTTCGGCACATATCAGGCGCGAAATCGAACAGACCAAGCCGCTCTCTACCGTCATGCACGAGCGTATCAGCGCGCTCCGCGCCTGGGCCGATGGCCGTACCGTCCCCTGCGACTAGGACACACTTTACGTAATACCCAAACCTCGGCTTGCGCGGGCACCCTCATCCTCGTGATAATAACGAGGTATGGCTAATGACAACAAAAACATAAAAGAATTAGTCTCTGACGACCGGGATCGAACCGCGGAATTCGAATCGCCGACGTGGCGAGGATCGCGGGCCGAATCGGACCCGGCTCTCGAAGTCGACATTGACGGCTTGCAGTTCGACCCGTACATCGCGCCTATACGCAACCGCGACGCGGTGATCGAGGATCTCAAGGCCGATCTTCGTATAAAGACGGAAACGATCGATCGCCTGCAGTTCGACGTCGAGCGACTGCGTTCGAGACGTATTGGCCTCGAGACCGAGGTCAAGGCTCGCGAGTCGCAGACCCGCAAACTCTCGAAGGCGATCGAAGAAGCCAACAAGCAGATCGACACGCTGACATCCGCGTTGCGAGAAGCAAAGAGATCCTACGATCAAGTCAGTGGCGCGCTGTCTTCGAGTGAGGCGAAGCATGAGGAAGAACTGCGTATTCTGCGCTTCGAACTCACGGAAGCCGCGGAAACCGTTGCCCAGCAGGAATTGATCAACGAGCAGCTCGCCTCCGACCTCGTCGATACCCGTGGGTTCAAGAACGAGCTGGAGCGCATGCTGACCTCGAGCGAGGAACACAGCCAGGCGCGTGTCAGCCAGCTCGAAGCCGAACTCGGGCAGCTGAAACAGCTTAATTCCGACTACGAACTCGAACTCGCGACCAAGAATGAAGCAATCGCTGACCTGCTTGAACAGATTTCGGGCAAGGGCCGGCAGGATGAGTCGATCCGGGAGCTGGAGGCCGCTATCGAGGAACTCGACGAACGCATGTCCGAGCGCCTTGAAGAAGCGCCGCCAGTTCACAAGGACCGAATGAGCCGGGTCCTGATCGGCAAGATCGACAACCAGGAGCTACGCTTCCCGCTGTTCAAGAAGCGCCTGACCATCGGGCGGACCCAGCAGAACGACATACAGCTCCAGGCGCCGCATATCAGCAGGCGCCATGCCGTGGTCATGACGGAAGGCGAAGCCACCCGGGTCATCGACTGGGGCAGCAAGAACGGTGTTTATGTCAACTCCAATCGCGTTACCGAACATTTTCTTGCAAGTGGCGATGTCGTGATGATCGGTGATGCCAAATTCCGTTACGAGGAACGGCCGAAGCGCGACGCCTGAGCGGCCTGATCGTTTCTCCCGCAACAATATGTGAGCGCAATCACGGACAAAATCCGTGGTCCCGGTTAAGCTTGTTTGCAGTTCCAGGGAAAGGAATCAAGTTGATGCTGAGCAGCGCGGGAAGCAAACCTGCAGACCTGACCGAGACCCAGGAGGTCACCCGCAGCGCCGAATCCTTCATATCCCGGAAGATCTGGTTGCCGAAGGGCGTTTACGACGCACTTCCCTACTTCTACCTCGTCTCCGGCATCGCTGCCTTCCTCGCTACCATCTATATCAGCAGCTGGCTCTGGCTCCTGCCTCACTACCTCCTGTTCTCGGCCGCGTGTCTGCACCTCGGGGTACTGGTATTACGTCGCCGCAAGGCTCCGCGCAGCCGGCAACAAGCTCAACCAGCCGATTCCGACTGAGCATTCCGAGCCGTACGACGCGCCCGTAAACGCGCCAGGGTTGACCTGCTTCCGGCACTGGGCAAGGATACGCCCGTCAAATGGCCGGATGTCTCCGTGACTGAGCACAAACAGAATTCCATTAGCAAGACCGTTGCCAGGGAGGCCGGACTCCTGGTGGGCTTGCTGTTCCTGGGGCTGGTCCTACTGCCGGTCGCCGTCTACTTCGTCGGACAGGCGATTTTTGGCGATTATGGCGGCGGCAGCTACGGGCACTTCTACTCGGAGCTCAGCGGCCGAATCCGGGGCGGCGATGCGGCGGCGTGGTTCCTGGTATTGTCCCCGTATCTCGGCTGGCAGACGCTGCGACTGATTGCTCTGGCGTGGCGCCTGGCCGGCGGACGACCACAGCCGCACGGCCGGTAAACGCGATTAGTTTAGGGAATGTGAACAGGATCACATTTCGGCGGCTGGAATTCCGTTATCTAAGCATCATTGATGCGGTTTATGTCAACAGGACGTATTCCACCTCGCGTTCAGCCGTATAGTGTTCAGCGGGGGCTGTATTTGGCAAATTACGAACCGGACGGTTTAGCACAACGATGATCAGGCGTTTGATCAACTGGCTACAAGGTGGCCCCGCTCCCGAATCCAAAGGACCTGCGCCGCAGCGGCGCCGCGTGTCCGCGCACGCCGCGCTCCATGCAAGAGCCACTCCGGCTCCGGCCCGCAAGCAGCACATGAATATTGACGCGTTCAAGACCGAGTTCGACGGCCGAATCGAGAGTGTCGGCCCCGGCAAGAACGTGCTGGTCCGCGATGGCTATGCCAGCGACGATACGGGCACCCGCGAGATGCTCAAGCTGCTCGATGACTCGCCGCTCGACCCCGGCGAGCCTGTCGGCATCGACCCCTACAATTCCGGCGAGTTTGATCGATCGAAGAACTGGGATACCCGCTTCCGCGACTGATCCCACCCGATACTGCTCAGCGCCCGTCTCGTGTTAGTCTGCGCTCCGTCGGCATGCCTGGAGCGACTACATGGGGCTGCGAGTAACCTTCGAACTCGACGAGAACGACCTTAAGCATTTCCGCCTGATCATGCGGCAGGCCCGCACGACCGCCGCACGAATCGCACCCGAGGACATCGTCGCCGCTGCCGAGGACCTGCTCGCCAGAATCGGTCCGGAGGGCGCGCCGGCCTTTGTTACCGAGCGCCTGCAGAAGCTCCGTCTGCTGATCGATATGCTCTCGGATATCGAGTGGCGCCTGCCGCAGCGGGAAGCCGACCGTGTACTAAGCGCGCTGGCCTATTTTACCGAGCCCGAAGACCTCATTCCGGACCACATTCCCGGCCTCGGACTTCTCGATGACGCCATCATGATCGAGCTGATCTGCCGGGAACTGAAACACGAAATCGAGGCTTACCAGGATTTTCGAGACTATCGCCAGCGGGTTCGGCGCGACTCCGGCCAGAATGCCCGCGTTCGCCGCGAGGACTGGCTGGAAAACCGCCGCAACGAACTGCAGTCCCGTATGCGGCGCCGCAAGCGCAAGGATCGCACCGACAAGGCGGCAAACCGCATCAACCTGCTCCGCTAGGCGCTGTTACGGCCAGTAGTACCAGGCAGTACCCATCAGCCCCAGCCACATCAGGCCCTGGGCGGCAAACCTCGCCCGGTGGCCGATCAGCAGAGAATAGAAACTCGCGGCCGAAATTACGGTCATACCGAGAAAGATCAGCATACTGGTCAGGAGGGGCCGAAATTCGTGCTGCAGGCGCGGATGCTCGTCGCCGAGCAGCAGGAACACGATCAGGACCAGCGCGAGGCTGATGGTGATCGCTGCGCAGGACCCGAGCAGGATGCCGGTGATCATGGTGAGAGGACGCATGCTGGAGTTTCCGGAGCGGACCATTAATCGCTCAGAGCGAGATTTTATGCCAAATACGCCCTTGATCGAAGGGCCGCGGGCATCTAGCCTAGCCCACAGAGCTGCTGTGAAACAATGTCAGCCGAATAATATGGAGATTGCCTTGAACAGATACGACAAGTGGCGCAACCGTTGGATCGCCGGCGCATTGCTGAGTTTTGTGGCCCTGCCGCTAATGGCGACCACGACGATGGACGACGACGGGCTGCGCCCGGAGCCGCGGCACGAGAGCGTTGGGGAACTGGTCACCGAGTTCATCCAGAAATCCCACTATTCACATATCTCCGTTGATGACGAACTGTCGTCCCGCGTCATGGATCGTTACATAGAATCGCTGGACGGCAACCGCATGTATCTGCTCGAGAGCGACATCGAGTTTTTCGAGACTTATCGCTACCAGCTCGATGACATCGTCCGGAGCAAACCACTGGATCCCGTGTTCGAGATGTTCAGCATCTACCAGACTCGAGTCCGTGAGCGCCTCGACTTCGCGCTGGCGCAGCTCGAGTCGGAGCCCGATTTCACGGTAGACGAGGAATACCAGTTCGACCGCTCCGAAGAGCCCTGGGCGAAGAGCCCGGCGGAACTGGACGAAATCTGGCGCAAGCGTGTGAAAAACGACGTGTTGCGACTGGAACTGGCGGACAAGCCGTGGGAGGAGTCCCAGGACCTCCTGCGCAAGCGCTACAAGCGCTATCTGAAGCGTATCGACCAGGTCAAGGCCGACGACGTATTCGAAACCTTCATGAACGCGTTTGCCCACACTCTGGATCCGCATTCCAGCTACCTGTCGCCGCGCAATTCAGAGGAATACCGTATCCAGATGAGCCTGTCGTACTTCGGCATCGGCGCCTCGCTGCAGCTCGACGAAGACTACGTGCAGATCGTCAACATCATTCCCGGTGGTCCGGCCGCAATTGACGGCAAGCTCAAGCCCAAGGACCGTATCACCGGCGTCGCGCAGGGGCACGAGGGAGAAATCGTGGACGTCATCGGCTGGCGCCTCGATGACGTTGTCGACCTGATCCGGGGTCCCGCGAACACGGTGGTCCGGCTGCAGATCATCCCGGCCGGCGCGCTGCCCGGCGCGAGCGAAAAGATCATCGCGCTGACGCGTGACCAGGTAAAACTCGAGGAACAGGCAGCGAAAAGCGATCTCATAACGGTTCCCCGTGACGGCCGCGAATGGCGCATCGGCGTCATCGAAGTTCCGAGCTTCTATCGCGACTACCGCGCCATGAGCAGCGGCGACAAGGACTATACGAGCACGACCCGGGACGTAAAGCGCCTGATCGGCGAACTCGAGGAACAGGGCATCGACGGCCTGATTCTCGATCTGCGCGGTAACGGCGGCGGCCACCTGACCGAGGCCACTGCGCTGTCGGGCCTGTTCATCGACAACGGTCCCGTCGTGCAGTTGCGCAACTCCAGCGGCCGCATCAGCCGCCTCGACGATCCCGATCCTGTTGCCCGTGTCGCCTACAACGGCCCGTTGACCGTACTCGTCGATCGTTTCAGCGCATCGGCATCCGAGATCTTCGCGGCAGCGATCCAGGACTACGCCCGCGGCGTGATCATCGGCCAGCAGACCTTCGGCAAGGGCACCGTGCAGAACCTCTATTCCCTGGACCAGTACCTGAAACCGGAAGGCGGACCCGGCTACGGCCAGTTGACACTGACCATCGGCAAGTACTACCGCGTAACCGGCGAGAGCACACAGCACCGGGGTGTGGATCCCGACATCACCCTGCCCTCTCTGATCGATGTCGAGCAGTTCGGCGAGAGCGTAAGGGACAGTGCCCTGCCATGGGATACGATCCAGACGACGCGGTTCCGTGCCGGTGAGCCCCTGGACAGCACGATCGAGTCTTTGACGGCCAGCCAGGTGGAACGGGCCAAGACCGATCCGAATTTCCAGTACCTGGTGGACCGGACCCGCGATGCCGAGGAAGCACGACAGCGCAAGACCGTCTCCCTCAACTACGAGCAGCGTCTCACGGAGCGCGAAGAGGAAATGGAGCGTGAACTCCAGCGTGAGAACGAACGCCGCGCAGCGCTCAACCTGGAGCCGCTGGAGAGCCTCGAGGACCTCGACGAAGAGGATATCCCGGATGTGCTCCTCGACCAGGCTGCGGGTATCGCGTCTGACCTGGCGGAAATGCGCGAACTGCAAAGCGTACCGGCGCAGGCAGCTCAGAACCGGGGCTGAGCCCATGGCTTGCGCCCCGTCCGTCAGGTGTTATACTCGGCTATAACACCCGGCAGGCACAACCGGAGGTGGCCTTGACCAACCAACAGGCACCACGACGTAAAGTGGCAGCGAGCCATCTGGGCGCGATCGTCGTGCTTGCTCTTGGTGCCTGGGTACACCCGGCCCTCTCCGCAACCGGCGCTGATACGCGCTGCGACCAGTCGATGGACGTCCCGCCGATGTCTGCCGCGGGCGGCAATAAACTCACAATGCAGGTTGTCGATCACGGCATGAATACAGCCGCGGGGGCCGACGAGATCTCCCTGGATTCAGCGCTGGACGACCTTGCTCCGGCCGCATCGGAACCCCCATCGGGACCTCGGGTCGACATGATGCTGCGGCGAATTTTCGACGAGGCGCAACTGCGTCAGCCGCAGCTGACGGAATCCGCGCCAGCCGACAATCCGCGGGCACTTCCGCTCGCCGTCGACAAGGCGGATTCAGGCGAGGAGCCCGCAGCCGTGCTCGACAGCGAGCAGCTGGACGTCGGCCCCGAGCTCCCCGGCTACTCTGACGACGAGTTGCTGCGTTACAGGCAGCAGATGTTCCGGAAAGACATCTGACCCCAGCCGCCGGTCAGCGGCTCAGGACCTTCGAAATTGCCCAGTAGTTATCGCCAAGCAGGTTGGCGTCGGATTTCGTGACAACGCCGTTCGCGTTGATCGCGAACAGAGTAGAGACGGTACCGGCGACAGGTACGGCATCGTCGTCTGCCTCGAAAACCGCATGTTCCGCAACGAGTTCGGCGCGGCGCTTCAGTATATCCACGTAGTCGCTCGCTTTTTCCATGGACTCGACCTGCGCAAAAATGCGCTCGAGCAGAAGGTCACAGTCCTGCTTGCTGCCGTAATTGATCGCGCCGACACTTTTTTCGCTCGATTCCTTGACCAGTGCGATGAGACTGCGGTCGTTGAACTGCAGATAGAGGTGCTGAGCGTAGGCGATGATCATGAAGTTGATCGAACGCTTCTGCGCGATCGTCAGGCCCGGTGGATCGGGGCGTTCGGCCTGCTCTACCGAATCGAGTTTTTCCAGTAACGCCTTTTCATCTTGTTTCGCTACCTCCAGCCGTTCGCCGAGTTGCTCCAGGTCACCGGACGCCGTGCGCCCCTTGAGAATCTTCGAGAAGCCACTCATCGACTCCAGTCGCTGCTGTTCAGCCTGTAGCTGGTCCTCGAGCAAGTGCTGTTGCTCGCGGTGACTCCCGAGTTCCTTTTCGATCTCGGCTTTGTGTGCGGCCTGCTTCTCTTGCCAGGCCTGCAGCTGGACTTCGCGGCGGCGGTTTTCGCGCTGTTGCTTGAGCTGCTCGGCAAATTTAGCCAGCTTGCCCTGGCAGCGGCGGTTCAGTGAGCGGAGCTGATAGAACACGACAACGGTATGCACCCATTCCGGATCCACGAGCAGGCTCTCGAGGTGCTCAAGCCTCTGGGTGACCCTGGCGGTCGCGCCTTCCCGCTCCCTGATGAGCTGCTGGAGGCGATACTTTTCCTTCTCCAGCGCAGCGAACTCCTTCTTGAGTTCCGCACGGTTTCTGAACAGCTCAACGAGCTTGTCGCTCTCCTCACCAGGCTCGTTCGCTATTCCGAAGATTGCTTGACGACTCGCCATAACCAGTCTCTTGACATAATACTGGCCGCGATCGCGTAATCGCGGCGTATCGAATCATGTCAATTGCGGAAACGGGAGGCGCCGACCTGATCGACAGTTTCGAGATATTCCGCGACGCCCTCTGCTAGCGTTCGAGGATCAGGTGTCCCTGCTCAGAGAGGTATTCAAGCCACTTGTTGAGAACAACGTTGCGCCGCCAGCGCGTATCGAGTTCGCGACGGTTCCTCCTGATCAGCCGCCGCAATTTCGCATGCCGATGATCGCCCGCGAGGCTCATCGCTTCGGCCAGGCGGCCGTCGAGATAGGCACGAACCTTGATGTCCGGATCAGCGAGCCGGCCATCATCCGTCTCGAAATGGTAGGTCAGCGACATCGTGATGGTGTAGCGGCAGCGCTCGAGGATTTCGACGAACAACTCGCACTCTCCCGCGACCCGCGAACGGAAACAACCGTCGAGACGCTCCAGTTCGGGTACCAGCTGCAAGAGCCGAAGATAGTTACTCTCGTACAGCGCCATCAGGCCGACGAAGCTTCGCGGCCTGACGAGGGTCTGCGGGACCAGCTGTGAATCGAGTAACATGCAGCCAATATAGCACAGGGCCGCACGCCCAAAAGGCAAGCAATTACCGTTCCAAGACAGGCGTCACAAAGCGAAAAATCAGGCTCGAACTCGCCGCTCTACGCCGGTACTATCGAGAATTCGGCTTGCTATCTCCTCGATCGAAAACTCCGTTGTATCCACGTTCGGTATGTTGTAGCGCCTGAATATCTTTTCTGACTCACGGAGTTCGTAACGCACCTGCTGGGCACTCGAATAGGTGCCGAGTGGTCGGCGCTCCTTGCGGATATGCCGCAATCGCTCAGGCGCGATCGTGAGGCCGAAGAGCTTGTGCTTCTGTTCGAGCAGCACCTCCGGCAATTCACCGCTCTCGAATTCTTCGTCGGTCAGCGGAAAATTTGCTGCATACACGCCATACTGCAGCGCCAGGTAGAGACAGGTGGGTGTCTTGCCGGAGCGTGAAACGCCAATGAGAATCACGTCCGCCATCTCGTAATTCCTGCTAATGCCACCGTCATCGTTGGCCAGCGCGAAGTTGGTTGCCTCGATGCGCCGCATGTATGCCTCGATGTCGGTCATGCCGTGCGCGCGGCCCGGTTCGTGCGTGGACTCCTGCTGAAACTCGATCTCAAGCGGTTGCAGGAATACGTCAAATATATCGAGATGCAGCCCCTGGGCCTCGCGCACGATACCGCGCAGATTGTCCTGCACCAGCGTAGAAAATACGATTGGCCTCAGGCTGTCCCTGTCACCCGCTGCATTGATCCGCGCGACCGCCTCGTGCGCCTTGTCATCGGAATCTATAAATGGCAAAGTCACTTGCCGAAATTCCTGACCGTTGAACTGAGTCAGCAGACTGTGACCGAGCGTTTCGGCGGTCACACCAGTCTGATCCGAAAGAAAGAAAACAGTGCGTTCAGTCATATTGAGCAGTCTCATCCGGTCGCCGCGATCCATTTCGCCGCGCATCCCCGTCTCGAAATTCGATTGTCCATTTCCTGTAATGGAACACAAGGGAGCCTAGTTTGGAACCATACGTTATCAAGCTCGCCGAGCTTGGAATGAATGATGTGGAGCTTGTTGGGGGAAAGAACGCTTCGCTGGGCGAAATGATAAGCAACCTCAATGAGCTGGGGGTAACGGTCCCGGGCGGATTCGCGACGACGGCCGCGGCCTACCGTGACTTTCTCGCGGCTGACGGGCTGGATTCACGAATCCACTCGCTGCTCGACGATCTCGACGTCGATGATATCGACGCGCTGACATCCGCCGGACGCCAGATCCGGGGATGGATCCTGGATACGCCCCTGCCCGAGCGCCTGATGAACGATATCAAAGGCGCCTGGGAGGAGATGAGTGCCGGCAAAGACCTGGCAGTCGCCGTTCGTTCTTCAGCCACGGCGGAGGACCTGCCCGATGCATCGTTCGCGGGCCAGCAGGAGACCTTCCTCAATGTGCGTGGCCTCGATCACCTCAATGACGCCCTGCACCAGGTGTTCGCGTCGCTCTTCAATGACCGCGCCATCGCGTATCGGGTGCACCAGGGATTCGATCACAGCCAGGTAGCTCTTTCGGTGGGCGTGCAGACGATGGTGCGCAGCGACGTGGGCGCATCGGGCGTGATCTTCACGCTCGACACCGAGTCCGGATTTCGCGACGCCGTATTCATCACTTCGTCATACGGACTCGGCGAAACCGTCGTGCAGGGCGCGGTCAATCCGGACGAGTTCTATGTCTACAAGCCGGCGCTCCGCGATGGCAACTTCCCGATACTTCGCAAGATCCTCGGCGGCAAGGCCATCAAGATGATCTACAGCGACGACCCCAGGCCAGGCAAGACTGTCGAAACCGTGGACGTGGACGAAGCGGACTGCCACCGCTTCTCGCTGAGTGAGGACGAGATCATCGAACTGGCCAGGATGGCCGTCACGATCGAGAATCACTACCAGCGCCCCATGGATATCGAATGGGGCAAGGACGGCACTGACGGCAAGATATACATCCTGCAGGCCCGTCCCGAAACCGTTCAGAGCCGCAGCGGCCGGACGATCCAGCGCTTTACTCTGAAAGGACACTCGGACGTGATCAGCAAGGGCCGCAGTATCGGCCAGAAAATCGGTTCGGGCACCGCACGGGTAATCCGCGACGTCAGCGAGATGAACCGCGTGCAGAATGGCGATGTGCTGGTCTCGGACATGACGGACCCGGACTGGGAACCGGTGATGAAGCGCGCCGCGGCCATTGTCACCAATCGCGGCGGCCGCACGTGCCACGCAGCGATCATTGCCCGGGAACTCGGCATACCTGCTGTCGTGGGCTGCGGTGACGCTACGGATACGATTCCCGACGGTGCCGACGTTACCGTAAGTTGCGCCGAGGGAGATGAGGGACTGGTTTACGAGGGGCGGCTGGAATTCGAGAAGACCAAGATCGAGCTGGACTCCCTGCCGGATATCCCGGTCAAGATCATGATGAACGTCGGTAATCCCGACCGGGCGTTCGATTTTGCAAACGTGCCAAACAAGGGCGTCGGCCTGGCGAGGCTCGAGTTCATCATCAACCGCATGATCGGCGTGCATCCGCAGGCGCTGCTCGAGTACGAGTCGCTCGACGAGTCGACGCGCAGGGCCATCGACGAGCAGATGGCTGGCTACGACGACCCCGTCAGTTTCTTCGTCGACCGGCTGGCCGAGGGCGTATCGACGATTGCCGCGGCATTCGCGCCCGAACCGGTTATCGTGCGCATGTCGGACTTCAAGTCCAATGAATACGCCAACCTCATCGGAGGCGACAAGTACGAACCGGACGAAGAAAACCCGATGCTGGGTTTCCGCGGCGCCGCACGCTACGTCGCTGACAGTTTCCGGCCGTGCTTCGAGATGGAATGTGCGGCGATCCGCAGGGTCAGAAACGACATGGGCCTCAGGAACGTCCAGGTCATGATCCCGTTCGTACGTACGGTGAAACAAGCCAGCGACGTAATCGATCTCATGGCCGAGAACGGCTTGGAACGCGGCAAGGATGACCTGAAGATCATCATGATGTCCGAGCTGCCCACCAATGCCCTGCTCGCCGACCAGTACCTGGATTATTTCGACGGCATGTCCATCGGATCGAACGACATGACCCAGCTGGTACTGGGCCTCGACCGCGATTCTGCTCTCGTGGCCGACGTTTTCGATGAGCGAGACGATGCCGTCAAGGCGACGCTGGCAATGACCATATCTGCCTGCAAGGCGCGCGGAAAATACGTCGGGATCTGCGGCCAGGGACCGTCCGATCACCCGGACCTTGCGAAATGGTTGCTCGACCAGGGCATCGAAAGCATGTCCCTGAATCCGGACACTGTCATCGAGACGTGGCTGTTTCTCGCTGGCGAATCGGTCTGAGCAAAACCGGCTTCAGAAGCGGTCGTAGCGCGACCGGCGTTGCCAGCGAATCCGCGGTAACCACAGGCCGAGCACCATTCCGACAACGAGCACCAGCGCCCCCGACATGAACCAGTAGCGGGTCGTCTGACTGGTCAGTTCGCGGTTCTCCTGCTCGAGGGTCGCAACGCGGATTTCCTCCGCGGCCAGCTGCTCTCGCAGCTGCTTGTTCTGGTTGTTGATCGTAAGGACGTTTGCGGCAGTGCGCTTGATCTCCGCAAGCTCCTCCTCGAGATCGCTTTTCTCACGTTCGAGCGTCTCGATACGTTGCGCTGCCGTGTCGTATTCGGATCGGATAGCGCCGAGCTGCGCATTCAGGGAGGTACCGCGTGATGCTTCGTTAGTGAGCTGGCTCGTCAGCCTCGCAAGCTGCTGCCTGGCGGCAGGTTCATTCATGAGGTAGCGGGTCAGCACCCAGCCCTCGGTTCCGCCACCGGTGCGGACACGCGAATACCCGGTCTCCGCATCCCGCTCCAGGATTTCGAGCTCGGTGCCGCTGCTGAGCATCAGCTCGATAGCGTTGCTCGTGGACGGTCCGCTCCGCAGGGTAATCTCGAATTCGTCGCTCACCCAGGCGGTTTCCGCACTGGCGGCGCTCGCAAACAGCATCGTTGACAGAAGCAACGCTGCAGGGCCGTTGTTGATCACTCTCATGCCGCAACTATATGACAAGGCGCTCTGCGGTTCTAGCTAATGATCTGCCAAATCAGTCGCTTATCGGCGACAGCTGGGGGATATTCTGCTCCCTGTCGCGGCCACCGGGAGCGGCAGGCGTCACTGCCGCTGCTTCCTGGTCCAGACGACCATCAGGTTGTTGGCAGGCATTGCATAGACCCTCGCCAGCTGCATGCCGTTCCGGTCGGCGAGGACCTCCAGATCGTCCAGGTCGCGGATGCCCATGTTGGCATTGCGGGCTCGCAGCGACGCGTCGAACGCCTCGTTGCTCGGCGTGCTGAAGACGCCACCACGGCTGAACGGACCGTAGAGGCAGAAGACGCCGGCGTCCCTTAACATGGCGCCCGCCAGTTCGAACATCCTTCGCACGGCATCGTAGCTCATGATATGCGCCGTGTTGGCGGAGAAGACGGCGTCATAGCT